>ERZ894236.16-NODE-16-length-279302-cov-50.6594_pt1 | contig 279302 bp, 259 predicted proteins | sample MGYA00380297_ERZ894236 | MGnify/ENA primary metagenome ERZ894236 (study PRJEB32331, sample SAMN06328420) | human gut metagenome | biome: human gut microbiome; feature: stool | host: Homo sapiens | collected 2014-08-04 ... | reverse complement strand
GGAAGAGGTTTCGGTCTCTTCCTTTTATTTTTGCCAATGATAATTATACTCTAAGAAAAAGTGCTTGATTTCGCTGAATCTATCGGATATAATGACGATACTAGAAGATAGTTTTCCCTGATAGCTACGTTCTTAGAACAAAGGAGGGAGAATTTCTTAATTTTATTTTTATCTTAATTTCTCAATGTAAGACGATCCGCGAATCTATCATAGACAAATCAGAGATTGCCGTTTCAGGCATAATTATCACATTATTTTTTAGAGGAACTTATGGAAAAGTACTATAATGCCAAAACTATCTTCTATATTTACCAGCTGCGGCATATATGGCGGAAATGTATCACGAGTATCTCCTTTTATATTATTATATGCAATCGCAGCCGTAGTTATCATATGGCATTGAAAAGGAGGCTAGTACATGGGGAAGGAAGAAGATTTAAGAAGGATGTTCCAGGAATTGACAGGCTATGAGAAGAAAAAGATAGACCTGAAGATGGAGGGAATACCCGCAAGCCCCATGCAGATAGTCCTGGCTCACGAGATGCGGGAGGGTGTGACTTATATGAGGGACTATATACTGGATGATGAGGGCGATATTATCGAATTGGACTTCCAAGGCGTAAGAACTGAAGAAAACCAGAAAAACGAAGAAACGCAAATACCCCGAAAAATCAATAAAATGTCGAAATAAATAATGACGTGTGTCAATGCTTTTGCTATAATAAGGTCTAGTAGGAGGTGCAGCATGGAAGAAAGAGAAAGAAGAAGCCGCACAGTTCCGGACCGAACAAGAAGCACAAGCCGGCCGGGGACGCCAAGAATTGGCACAGCAAGAAGCCGAACCGCGACAGGCAGACAGGATACGACAAAGCAGCAGAATGCCAGAAGGCAGCAGGATGCGCTAAGGCAGCAGGAAGCCAGAAGACAGCAGGAGGCAGGAAGGCAGCAGGAGGCCAGAAGGCAGCAGGCGAGAAGATCGCAGTCCGGGAGACCGGGAAGCAAGCGGACGCCGGCGAGAGGGCCCCAATCCAAGAGGAGAAGAAAGAGAAACTTGGGAATCAAGATATTCCTTGTGATTATATTAGCGATATTAGCTGTTGTGGCAGCATTTTTATGGAAACGATACAGTCCTTCAAAAGAAAAGTATGATTTGAAAAAGTATTATGGGATTGAACAGGAAGGACAGTTGGCTATTACCGTTAATAATCAGGTCGTAGAACCCCATGGCATGATTGCGGATGGCAAGGCATATATCCAGTATGATGTCGTAAGAAAATACATCAACAGCAGATTCTATTGGGATCCAGATGAGAATATCCTCTTGTACACGCTTCCAAAAGACATGGTTTCTGTAGAAGTAGGCAGCAAGGACTATATGGTGTCGAAGGATAAGAAAAGCGAAGACTACGTCATCCTAAAGACCGAAGGAAGCACGGCATATATCGCACTTGATTTTATCAGCCAGTATACCAATATGGAGTATGAGGTTTACGATAATCCGAGCAGAGTCATGATCGTCAGCGACTGGGGAAAGACTACAGTGGCAACAATAAAAAGAGACACTCAGGTTCGCTATCAGGGCGGAGTCAAGAGTCCGATCCTTACCGAAGTATCGAAAAAGGACGAAGTTACGATCGTAGAGAGCGAGGAGAACTGGAAGAAGGTCCGCACGAAGGACGGATTTATCGGATACGTCAGGAACAAAGACCTGAAGAATGAAGAGACCAAGACGATATCCAGGGATTTCGAAGAGCAGGAATTTACCAGTATTTCCAAGGATTATACGATCAACATGGCATGGCACAACGTGACCAACAGTGACGCAAATGGAAGCGTGCTGCAGAAGATTGCAGAGAGTAAGGGTCTGACGACAATTGCGCCAACCTGGTTCCATGTAAAAGATACGGATGGGAATATGGACTCCATAGCTTCCGCGGATTATGTAAATTATGCACATCAGGCCAACATAGAAGTGTGGGCGACTATCAGGGATTTTGACGGGGGCATCAACTCCTATGATGAATCCTATGCATTGCTAAGTTATACCTCTAAGAGGGAGAATTTGATCAACCAACTGATTTCCGAAGCATTGCGCGTGGGAATCGATGGAATCAACGTTGATTTTGAAAAGATTTCAGAAGAATGCGGAGAGCATTATATACAGTTCATCCGCGAATTGTCTGTAAGATGCCGGCAGAATGGAATCGTGCTGTCTGTCGACAATTATGTTCCTAAGGGCTATAATATGCAATATGACCGTAAGGAGCAGGGAATCGTTGCAGATTACGTAATTATCATGGGCTATGATGAGCATTTTGCAGGCTCGCCGGAGGCAGGCCCGGTTTCTTCTTATAATTTTGTAAAAGAAGGCATCGAAGAGACGCTCAAGGAAGTTCCGGCTGAAAAGGTGATCAGTGGAATCCCGTTCTTCACCAGGCTATGGTCGGAGACTCCGAAGACGGAGGAAGAACTGGCAAGCCAGGCAGGAACGGATGCCGCGGAATATACCATGAATGTGGACAGCCAGGCCTTGGGAATGACCAGCGCAAGTGATCAGGTGGCCCAGGCCGGGGCAGAGATTACCTGGGATGATAAGGCGCAGCAGAACTATGCCACATGGACCGTAGATAATGTGACATACGAGATATGGCTGGAGGATGAGAAATCTATCGAGCCTAAACTGCAGCTGATGAAAGAGAATAAACTTGCAGGTACGGCAGCATGGGCTTTGGGACAAGAGAATCCAGACATCTGGAATCTGATATTAAAATACGTAAATTAGTGAAATAAAATATAAAATACTTCCGGCAGTCATATATTTAAACAATATATAGACTGTCAGGAGGTATTTTTTTGCGTAAAAAAGTAGAGTTCGCAGTCCTGGTGCTGGCGCTGGCAGGGCTGCTGGCCGTCAGCAAGAATTTGGAGAAATATGTATCCAGCGGGGATGTAAAGAAAGGAAGCGCTACCGTAGTCATAGATGCGGGACACGGCGGGAGCGATCCGGGCAAAATCGGAGTGAATGATGCATTGGAGAAAGACATAAACTTAAAGATTGCCAAGAAGGTCAAGAAGCTTCTGGAAAAAGAGGGCGTGACCGTAGTCATGACCCGTAAGGAGGATGCCACGCTGGCTAAGGAAAGTGACCAGAATCAGAAGATCCAGGATATGAAGGCGCGGGTTGATGTGATCAACAAGACGAAGCCGGCAATGGTAGTCAGCATTCATCAGAACAGTTATCATGAGGAGGGGATCCATGGAGCCCAGGTATTCTACTATTCCCATTCCAGCGATGGAGAAAAGGCGGCGGTAATCATGCAGAAAGCGCTGCTGGCCGTGGATAGCGATAATACCAGGCAGGCAAAGGCCAATGATACATACTATATGCTTAAGAGAACGGAGTTTCCGACAGTAATTGTAGAATGCGGATTCTTGAGCAACAATGAAGAGGCGGAAAAATTAGTCACGAAGGAGTATCAGCAGCAGCTGGCGGAAGCAATTACTCAGGGAATCCGAACTTGTCTGTCGAAGTAGAGTGTAGTATAATAAAATCTATGAGAACAATAATAGAGAAAATAGATAAAAACAAAATAAATACAGATATTATAAGAGAAGCCGGACGCATACTAAGAGAAGGAGGCCTGGTGGCATTTCCGACAGAAACCGTATATGGACTGGGGGCAGACGCGCTGAATGAGCACGCAGCGCAAAAAATATATGCTGCCAAGGGAAGGCCATCCGACAATCCTTTAATCATCCATATAACCAACATGGATGACCTTGCAAAGATTACCTCTTTCATACCGGAGGCGGCTAAGGTTATTGCCGACAAGTATTGGCCGGGGCCGCTTACCATGATCTTTGATAAGAGCGGCATTGTCCCATATGGAACTACCGGCGGTCTTGATACGGTGGCAGTCCGCATGCCAAGCCACGAGATAGCCCGGGAAGTGATCGATGCAGGAGGCGGCTATATAGCTGCCCCCAGCGCGAATACATCGGGAAGGCCAAGCCCTACGACAGCCCTGCATGTGGAAGAAGATATGACAGGGAAGATTGATATGATTATTGATGGAGGCTCCGTGGACATAGGCGTGGAGTCTACCATACTGGATATGACGGTTGTGCCGCCAATGCTCCTCCGTCCCGGCGCCATTACCCGGGAGATGCTGACAGAACTGATCGGAGAAGTGTCGGTGGACAAGACATTGATAACGCCGGACAGTAAAAAGATCCCCAAGGCTCCGGGCATGAAATACAGGCATTATGCGCCGAAAGCGGAATTGACTATTGTAGAGGGTGAAATCAAAGAGGTAATTGCCAAGATCAACAGCCTGGCGGCAGAGAAGCTGGAAGAAGGTCTGAAGGTGGGGATCATTGGAACCGAGGAGACGGTAGGATGCTATCCGGCAGGAGATGTAAAGAGCATAGGCACCAGGGAGGATGAAGCGACTATAGCGGGAAGCCTCTATGGCATCCTGCGGGAATTTGACAATGACGGCGTTGATTATATCTACAGCGAGGCATTTGCCACAGGAGGGATTGGGAGCGCGATTATGAACCGCCTGCTGAAGGCAGCCGGACATCACGTGATTCATATATAAACACTAATAAATAATAAGGACGAATGAGGAGGAAGAAAAGATGTCTAACGTACAGATCATGGATCATCCGCTGATTAAGCATAAGATCAGCTATATCCGTCAGGAGAACGTAGGATCCAGGGATTTCCGGGCAGTTGTGGGAGAGATTGCGGCACTGATGTGCTATGAGGCTACAAGGAATCTGAAGCTTCAGGATGTAAAGATTAAGACTCCAATCTGCGAGACGGTGGGCCAGGAATTAAGTGGAAAAAAGATGGCGGTAGTGCCAATCCTGAGAGCGGGGATCGGCATGGTGGACGGCATACTGAATATGATACCTGCCGCAAAGGTAGGGCATATTGGCCTGTACCGTGATCCTGAGACTTTTGAGCCGGTGGAGTATTACTGCAAGCTTCCGGCTGACTGTGATGAAAGAGAAGTCTTCGTGGTGGATCCCATGCTGGCTACCGGCGGATCCAGCGTTGCGGCGATCCAGATGCTGAAGGACAAGGGCGTGAAGAATATCCGGTTCATGTGCATCATTGCGGCGCCGGAAGGCGTGGAGCGGATGACAAAGGCACACCCGGATGTGGATCTGTATATTGGGGCTCTGGATGATCATCTGAATGAGCAGAAATACATCGTGCCGGGGCTGGGGGATGCGGGAGACCGTATCTTTGGAACCAAGTAATGGCATATCTGCGGTAAGGAGGTAATGCATATGGGCAGCAAGAGGAAAGACTATATCAGTTGGGACGAGTACTTTATGGGTGTAGCCATGTTATCCGGCATGCGTTCCAAAGACCCGAATACGCAGGTTGGCTGCTGTATCGTAAGCCAGGATAACAAGATTCTGTCCATGGGATATAATGGACTGCCGATGGGATGCTCTGATGATGAATTCCCATGGGTGAGGGAAGGGGACGACCCGTTGGAGACCAAATATGTATATACGGTGCACAGCGAATTGAATGCGATCCTTAACTACCGGGGTGGAAGCCTGGAAGGAGCGAAACTGTATGTGTCTCTCTTTCCATGCAATGAATGCGCCAAGGCGATCATTCAAAGCGGGATTAAGGAAGTGATCTATGATTGCAATAAATATGAAGATACGTCCTCTGTGAAGGCATCCATGCGGATGTTTGATGCGGCAGGCGTGAATTACCATCAGTACCACCGTACGCAAAGAGAGATTACCATCAGGCTGTAAGCCTGGCAAGAATAAGGAAAGGGAAGATCCCGGCCGGTCAGGTGGGATCTTCCCTTTCTTTATTCTTGCTTATAAAACTATGCTTATGAAATCATCTTGGCCTGCCGCAGAAGGAAACGGTAGCGTTTCCAGGCAGCATTGCCTTTGTAGATATAGCAGTCGATCAAGTCCGGGTCTGAGGCATTCTGGAAGTTGTTGTATGCATCTTCGATTTCCTGCCTTGCCTGGGCGATCTCTTCAATCAAAGTATTGCACTGGGGATCGAAGGATAAGCGCCTGTATATATCTTCTTCGGCAGCACTTCCTCGCTCAAATAATCTCATAATCCACCTCCATTGCTGTATCGCTTGGTTTTCTTTTTTCTAGTATAGGCAGATTTGAAGAATAAAATACCAGATACGAGGATATATATGGAATTAGGAAATGAATTTGGGAGGGTGAATATGCCGGAGCAGAAACCTCATATTTTAGTTAATTTTTTAGTACGGGCAATCATAGGCATTGCAATTATTTTTTTTGTAAATGAGTTTTTGGCTTCTAAGGGGATTTCTGCGCAGGTTGGCATGAATCCGATGACATTTTTGACGTCCGGGGTCTTTGGAATACCAGGGGTCGCGCTACTTTACGGCATTACTTTCTACCAGATTTTGTAAGGGTTGCACAAAGTTCTACCTTTTTTAAAAAAGGGATGGACAAACAGGAAATATGTGGTTTATAATCGTCCTACAAGTTACATCTGGTGACTTGTATCTGATTATCTAATTCTATTGATAGATTCTATGCCGTATCGGCGGAAGATCACACAGACATGATAAGACAGCAACAGAGGAGGGATTTTACGTGAGCAGCAAGAGTCTGGTTATTTGCGACCAGGAAGAGAAGTATGCCTCTGCGTTCGCGGCGTATCTGACAAAGAAAAAGGAACTCGCGCTGCAAGTGCAGGTGTGCAGCGACCCGGGACAAGCACGGAAAATCCAGCAGGAGAAGGCGATTGATATCCTTCTTATCAGTAGCGGTTATTCGCAGGAGATGAGAAAGGAGATCCAGGCGGGGAGCGTGTTCGTCCTGACAGAGACGGCAAGTGCGAGTACTGGGCCTCTAGAAATCCCGGTATACCGATATCAATCGGGGGAGGCCATTCTTGCGGAGGTCATCTGCCAGTGTGGCCTAAAAGGAGAAGAAGAAGGATTATTTCTCCAAGCGGCAAAGAAAAGGCAGATGCGGATCATCGGGATTTTCTCGCCGGTACACCGCACGGGAAAGACTGGTTATGGGCTGGAAATGGGAAAGGAACTGGCCGTATCTTATAATGTCCTGTATATCAATATGGAACTGTATGGAGGGATCGGCGGTCATTTTCCAGAGGAAGGGCAGACGCTGGCAGATCTGATCTACTATTCCCGCCAGGAAAGCCGGAACTTCGGAATGATACTTACCACGCTGGCAAAGCATATGGAATCGCTGGACTATCTGCTCCCGTTCCGGGTATCCGAAGACATAAAGGCAGTCACGCCCGAGGAATGGACGAGCCTTCTTATGCAGATTGAGCAGTGCGCCATCTATGATGTCCTGATACTGGATATAGACGAAGGAATACAGGATGTATATGGAGTTCTCGGGCAATGTACGGAAGTGATGGTGCCCGTGGCGAGGGATCCGGCTGCCAGGGCCAAACTGTTCCAGTTTGAAGAGGAACTAAGGCTGCTTGGCTATGAGGATGTGAAGAAGAAACTGGTGAAAAAGGAGCTGGAGCGATGATACAGGCAGAACAACTGCATGCCAGGATTCTGGAAGAACTGGATATGACCAGGGAGATAGAAGATGAGGAACTGACGGAACTGATCTACCGGGTTCTTCAGGAAGCGTCTTCAGAAGAGTATCTTTCTCTTTCGCGCAAGACGGAACTGGGCAAGGAATTATTCAATGCATTCCGCAAACTGGACCTGCTTCAAGAGTTTCTGGAAGATGAAGGAATTACAGAGATCATGATTAACGGTACAAGAAGTATCTTCTTTGAACGGGATGGCAGAATCCATAAGTCGGACAAGCGGTTCCTGTCGAAGGAAAAACTGGAAGATGTCATTCAGCAGATCGTAGCGAGTTCTAACCGTCTGGTAAATGAAGCATCTCCTATCGTGGACGCCAGGCTGGCCGATGGCTCCCGGGTCAATGTTGTGCTAGAGCCAGTGGCAGTGAACGGGCCAATTGTTACGATAAGAAAATTTGGAAAAGATGCCATTACCATGGATCAGCTGATTGCATGGAATTCCATCAGTAAAGAAATATCTGATTTTCTGGCCGCTCTGGTGGCAGCCGGATATAACATATTCATAAGTGGAGGGACCGGTTCCGGAAAAACCACTTTCTTAAATGCATTATCGCAGTATATTCCAAAGGATGAAAGAATTATAACCATTGAAGACAACGCAGAATTAAAATTGCAGGATATCCCCAATCTGGTCAGTCTTGAGGCAAGGAATCCCAATGTGGAGGGGACTGGCGCCGTAACGATCCGCGACCTGATCAAGTCGGCCCTGAGGATGCGCCCGGACAGGATCATTGTGGGCGAGGTCCGGGGAGCGGAGGCGATCGATATGCTGCAGGCCCTAAATACCGGACACGATGGCAGTCTTAGTACCGGACATGCCAACAGTACGGCAGATATGCTTGCCAGGCTGGAGACGATGGTATTGATGGGGATGAATCTGCCCTTGCCGGCAATTCAAAGGCAGATTGCCTCGGGCATTGATATCATCGTCCATCTGGGGAGACTGCGGGATAAGAGTCGAAAATTGCTTGAAGTGTCGGAGGTACTGGGATATGAGAACGGAAAGATATGCCTTCAGTCATTGTATAAGTATGAAGAAGAAGGAGAGAAGGCAGGGAAAATCACGGGGAATTGGAGGAAGATACATGAGATTACGAACGATCAGAAACTCAAGATGGCAGGATATGACCAAGAAGGAACTTGCGATGATCACAATTAAGTCAGGCGCAGTTACCTTAGTGACCGCCTGGCTGTACTACCGTTCATTCTGGATGTTGCTGCCACTGCTTCCCGTATGGGCCTGGCATTTTAAGATGATGGCAGAAGAGGTGGCTCGCAAAAAAGATCAGGAATTCCTACTGCAGTTCAAGGAAGCGATCCAAGCCATGGCATCAGCCCTGAATACAGGATATTCCGTAGAGAATGCCCTTCTTGAGGCGCAGAAGGAATTAAGGCTTCTGTACCCTGAGGATGCAAGGATATCACGAGAATTCCTGGTGATGGCAAGACAACTAAGGCTTCATGTACCTATGGAGCAGATCCTGGAGGAGTTTGCCGGAAGGTCCGGGCAGGAGGATGTGGAGAACTTCGTGGCAGTATTTGCAGCTGCAAGAAAAAGCGGAGGAGATATGATTTCTATTATCCGCAATACAGCGAACCAGATAGGAGACAAGATTGATGTGAAAAGAGAGATAGATACCGTGCTGGCGGCGAAGAAGTATGAGTTTCGGGTAATGGCGGCAATCCCGTATGCGATTATCGGCTATATGTCATTAAGTTTCCCGGAATTTATGGACAGCCTGTATGGGAACATAATGGGAATCGGGGTGATGTCGGCTTGCCTGACAATGTATTTGGGCGCATATTATCTTGGAGCAAGGATCATAAGGATCGAGGTATAAAGATTCTGGCGGTAGGAGCCATCCTGCTGGCGGGAATCCTCCTACTGATTGTGGATTACATGTCTGCGTCTACCAGGACAGTGGGGAAAATTGTAAGGAACAGCCATGGGCAAGGCGCGAGCACGGAGATGCTGGAGGTATTGCTGGAAGGCGCGGCAGAAAAGATACCTGTGGAGATTAAAGTATCTGAGCAGCAATATAGCAAAGAAGAGGTCCGGGAATTATTTCAGAGGGTAATGCGTAGACTGGATAGGCTGATTCTCGGGAAAAATGAGAGCCTGGACAGGATAGAATATGACATGGATCTTGTGACGCAGGTGCCGGGCGAGCCAGTAGGAGTCGAGTGGGAACTGGATCGTTATGATGTGATGAATATCAGGGGAGAACTGCAGGAGAACGTGCTGGATCAAGAAGGGACGCTTGTAAAGCTAAGCGCTGTCCTTACTTATAGCGAAGATCCGAAGGAACAGGCACTATATGAGTGCATGGCAAATATATTTCCGAAGGCCTTGACCGGGAAAGAACAAAAGGGGCAGCAGGTCATGCAGGAAATTATGAAGCGGGAGGCAGATAGCAAGACAAAAAGGGTATGGCTGCTTCCGGAGAAGATACAAGGAAAGGCAGCCTCCTATTATAAGAAGATGGACTACCGGGGACTGGTCTTGATCGTGATGGCAATATTGATAGCCATCCTGCTGTATGCCTTAAAGCAGCAGAATATCCGGAAGGAAGGAGAAGAAAAGAAGCGGCAGATGATGCTGGACTATCCGGAAATTGTCAATAAGTTGGCTTTGTTCCTGGGGGCAGGCATGACTGTAAAAAGAGCGTGGAGAAAAGTAGTGGAGGATTATGAACGACATAAGACAGATGGAAATGCCCGACATGCATATGAAGAGATGAAAAAGGCGTGTTACGAGATGGAAAGCGGGGTTATGGAGACAGAAAGTTATGAGAATTTTGGAAGGAGATGCAACGTGCAGTCTTATATCAGATTAGGGGCGCTGCTGTCACAGAATCTTCGCAAGGGAACGAAAGGCCTCACTCATCTATTACGGCTGGAATCCATCCAGGCTTTCGAAGAACGCAAAGCCAGGGCAAAAAGGCTGGGAGAAGAAGCAGGCACGAAATTGCTGCTTCCCATGTTCCTAATGCTGGCAATCGTGCTGATCATAGTCATAGTGCCGGCGTTCCTATCTATTCAGATTTAGTGTATGTCAGTAAAGGAACGGGCTGACGAAGGAGCAGATGTGAAGTCAGAAGCAGAGATAAACTTAGGAGGAGAACGTGTATGTGGAGAATATGGTATATATCGCAAGTATTAAGAGAAAAGAGAGGAATCGGAGTCGTAGAAGTTATATTGATACTGGTCGTGCTGATTGGGCTGGTCATTATATTCAAGTCCCAGCTTACCAGCCTGGTGCAGATAATCTTCCAGAAGATAACCAGCGAAAGTTCAGGCATCTAGTCCGCGGAGAAGTGACAGCATATTTAAGCCTGGTCTTCATCCTCTTTATAACATTGGTAGGGGGACTGATGGAAAGCGCCTCGATACAGATGGCGAAGAATTACAGACGGGCAGATATGAACCGGGCAGTCGAGTGCATGTTTGCAGAATATCAGAAAGAATTGCTGGACGAGTACCATATATTTGCACTGGACGGTAGTTATGAGACAGGGCAATATGAGCAGTCAAACTTGATGGAGCGTTTAGGGTATTATGGTGCGGGAAATATGGAACAGGAGATAAAGCGGATACAGTTCCTCACGGACCAGGGCTGTCAATCTTTCTTTGATCAGATTACCGCATATATGGAGCACAAGTATGGAATAGATTCGGTCAAGGATATGCTGGGGATGACTTCCGTCTGGGGGCAGCAGCAGGATAAAGGAGCGGAGTATGCAAGGGAGGAAGCCAAAACCCAAAAAGGCTTGGAAGATCTGCTCGCTTCGAATGACAGCGAACTGCCCAAAGAAGATAACCCCATTGACCACGTAGGTCGATTGAAGGCCCAGCCACTGCTGGAACTGGTATTGCCCAAAGACAGGGCATTATCAGAGAAGCAGGCCGATGAAAAGGAAATGCTCTCCGCTAGAGCCAGACAGGAGGGATATGGAGATTTTTCCGATGTGGCTAAGGCGGGAGGAACTGTGTCATCTCTCCTTTTCGGAGAATATATGCTGGAGAATTTCTTATCCTTTACAGATAAAGGAAGGGGAGGAGCCTTAGATTATGAATTGGAGTACATCCTGGCGGGCGCAGGCAGTGACAAAGAGAATCTGGAGAAGGTGGCAAGGAAGTTAATGATGCTTAGGTTCGTTCCTAATTATGCGTATATTCAAACGGATGGAGAGATGAAGGCAGAAGCAGAGGCGATGGCCGCAACGCTGTGCATGCTTCTTGCCGTCCCTGCCATCACGAGCGCGGCTGCCCAGGCGATTCTTCTGGCATGGGCATATGGAGAGACGGTTATGGATCTGCGGTCTTTGTTAAAGGGAAACCGCGTGCCGCTGGTAAAGTCCAGGGAAACCTGGCAGCTCCAGTTATCTTCTCTGCTTACTCTGGGTACGCAAGAGGACACAAAAGAAGGAGCCGATGCGCCGGAAGGTCTTGAATATAAAGATTATCTGAGGATGCTGCTTTTTCTGGCGCCCAAACAAACATCTGGATTACGGGCGCTTGGAATCATTGAGCAGAATCTGAGAAAAGTATATGGACAGGCATATTTTCGTGCGGATTTGTGTATCAGCAGGGTGGAGTTTCGATCAGTCTGCAGGTTAAGAAGAGGAATCCATTATGAATTTCCAATTTATTTTGGATATCAGTAGAGGCGGATGCAGATGTCCTTCCGGATTCTTAGGCACTCATCCAACAAAAAGTTAAACATAAAAGAAAGGAGAAGGATTCGTACCATGAATAGTAAAATACTCCCCTTAGAACCTATCTATTCTGTCTGGACCGGGAGGGCATCTGCATCTGCCTCTAAGAAAGGCAGCGTAACTGTGGAGGCAGCGATGGCAGTCCCGCTGTTTTTCCTTGCGATTGTGAGCCTTCTGTATCTGATGGAGACGATGGCAATCCAGGCCTCCGTCCGGTGTGGGCTCCAGGCAGGCGGAAAGAGAGCGGCAGATGAAGCCAGCAGCACGGCGGTCATAATGCCTTACCGCATAGAGAGCGATGTTGTGAATTCGATCGGCCAGGATCGGTTGGAAAGGAGTATCATATCGGGAGGTAGCGGAGGGATTCACTGTGACAAGTCCAGAATGTCGCCCCGTACGGGAATCGGAGAATTGGTGGCATCGTACGAGATACGCGTCCCACTTCCTATATTTGGAATCTCTCCGGCAAAGCATGAAGAAAAACTGCGTATCAAGGCTTGGACAGGCTATGAGAAGCAGGGATTTGGACGTGATGACGATGATACGGTCTATGTAACGGAGACTGGGCTGGTGTATCATCGTGATTACCACTGCACGCACCTGGAACTATCCATACATATGGTGCTCCAGTCGGAGATAGAATCCTTAAGAAATGAAGGCGGTGGAAAGTATCATCCTTGCCAGCATTGTATGAAAGGAGCCGGAGGCGGGGTGTACATCACAGATACCGGCGACCGTTACCATAGTTCGCTATCCTGCAGCGGCCTAAAGCGAACCATCTATGCAGTGCCGCTGTCAGAGGTGGCAGGAAAGGGGGCTTGCTCAAGATGTGGGAAATAAGCCAGATGATTTGCATGGGCATATTGCTAAGCCTTTCTGTGATTGACATCCATTTCCGAAGGATACCGGCGGATATCCTGGTCATGGCGAGTATTGCAGCATTGGCCTATCAGGGGATAACAAGGCAGCCGGATCTGTGGATGGCAGCAGGAGGCGCTGGCGTAGGAATTCTGTTTCTCCTGGTCAGCAAGGTTACGCGGGAAGGTTTTGGTTACGGAGATAGTTGGGCGATTTTGGCCTTGGGAATATATCTGGGGCTGTGGGGAGTGCTGGATGTGCTGGTGGGGACATTTTGCTTCCTCGCCGTGGCCGCTCTGGTCTGTCTGACGGCAAAGAAAATGTCTAGAAAACATACGATTCCATTCATTCCCTTTCTGGCGGCAGGATATTTGCTTAGCGTGCTGGCAAGGGGGAGATAAATGGGGGAAGAGTCATATAGGAAAATGAAAAAACGGGTAAAAAGCAGGGGCTGCTTAAAAGGCAGCCTGACGGTAGAAATGTCATTTCTTATGCCAATGATTCTTTTTCTGATTATGGGATGCATCCTGGCGGCTTTTTATTACCATGACAAACTCATCTTAACCGGCGCGGCATATGAGACGGCTGTGGCAGGCAGCACAAAAGCGCGGGAAAAAGACGGGGTAAAGGCAGGACAGCTGGAAAGCCTTTTCGTCCAGAGGGTAAAAGGAAAGTGTATTCTGGCCAGCAATGCTCAGGCGAATGTGAAGGTCAGAAAGGACGAGATTGAAGTGAATGCCATTGCTTCTTACGGGCAGATGAAGATATCCGTGGTAACAAAGGCGGCAGTCACAGAACCCGAGAAGCATATTAGGGATATGCAAAGGTTGAAGGAGAAGTGAAGATGGAACGTAAGATTACAATTGAAGAACATGACTTATATCAAGAAGACTATCAAATACGGATGCTGAAGGCAAATTCGCTGGATGGGATTCTTAAGGTAGGCGCAAGAGGAATGAATGGCAGCAGTTATTATGATTATGATGTCAGTGGGAAAGTTTCCATGAAAGCAATGTATGAGCGAAGCAAGATCAGCGGAGAGGACCTTAAACTGTTTCTGACGCAGTTCAAGGCAGTTATTAAAGAAGTGGAGGCGTATTTGCTGAATATACATTGTATCTTGCTGAAGCCGGAATACATCTTTTATGAGGAGAGCAGATTCTTTTTCTGCTATTATCCTCTGGCAGCCCAGGATCTGTGGGAAGAGTTCCATACATTGACAGAGTATTTTGTCAGACAGGGGGATTATGAAGACCAGGAGTGCATCCGCCTGGTCTTTCTGCTTCATAAAGCCACAATGGAAGAAAACTATAGTCTGGAAAAGATTATGGCAGAATGCCTGAAACGTCCCGAAAAGGACGAAAAAGTAGACACAGTAGAGGAGATAGAAGAAATGGAATATGATACAAAGGAACATGACTGGATTACGGAACAGGAGATGGGAAGTTCCATTATGAAAGAAACAGAAAACCTGTGGACGCCTGTGAAACGATTTCTCAATAAGCACAAAAAGCCTAAGTGGGGCGACTGGGATGGGCTGCATATTGAGGAAGAAGAACTATAAATACAATCTGAAAAATGGATTGTTAAGAGGAACGAGATTGTGGTAAAATAAAGGAGAAACATATGGGGAAAACAAAAGATTTGATACCATTAAAAGAGTTAAACCTTACGAACCGCTTTCTGTTTGATGAAGTGCTGGAAGATCCGCAGACACATCAGGATATTCTCAGTATTATCTTTGGAAGGGATATTCCTTTGCTGGAACAAAATGAGACGGAGAAAGAGTTGAGGGTATCGCCGCATCTGCGTGCAGTTCGGATGGATGTATACGCCATGGATGAAGAAAAATCAGTTTACAACACAGAAATGCAGCAGAAGAAAAGGACGGACTTGGCAAAGCGCAGCAGATATTACCAGTCTATGATAGACGCAGGCCTTCTGGAACCGGGGATTCCGGATTATAACCAGTTAAATAATTCGTATATTATTATAATCACGCCATTCGACCTGTTTGGGTATGGCAGATATGTGTACACGTTTCGTGCTGGATGCCTGGAAGAGCCCGATTGCTGCCTTGAAGATGGAGCGGTTCGCATATTTCTGAATACCCGGGGAAAGAATGATGGCGAGGTATCCAAAGAACTAGTGGGATTCCTGCGTTATGTGGAAGACACTACGGATGAAATGGCTGCAGATATGGACAGCGAACGGATTAAGCGTATCCATAACCGTGTGCGTAAGGTAAAAGCCAGTGAAGAAGTAGGGGTGAAGTATATGCAGGCATGGGAAGAAAGATACTACGACAAAGAAGAGGCAAGGCAGGAGGGACTGGAAGAAGGCAGGCAGGAAGGAAGAGAAATAGGAAAACAGGAGGGGAAACAGGAAGCCATTAAAAATTTAATTAGGAAAAAACTAAAAAAGGGCTGTTCGGCAGAGGAGATTGCGGATATACTGGAAGAGGAACTGGGCATGATCCAGGGGCTTATTGATGAGATAGAGAAAGAAAATCTGTGAATAATCAACAAAGAATAGATTTGGAGGTTACTATTTTTCAATCTTATGCTATACTGATAGAGAATAAAATCAGAAGAGATGTCAGAAAGCGGTTAAGTGATATATGAATAGCAAGAAGATGAAGGCTCCATGTACAATTTTATTACTGGCTGCCAATGTGGCAGTGTTCTTTTTGCTGTCATTTCAAGGCGCGACGGAAGACGGGCTTTTTATGCTGGAACATGGGGCAATGTACGTACCCTTTATTACCGAACAGGGAGAATACTACCGGATGTTTACCAGCATGTTTCTTCATTTTGGCTTCGAGCATCTTTTTAACAATATGATTACGCTGGTATTGATCGGCTGGAACCTGGAAGTCGAGATTGGCAGCATCAGGTTTTTGGTTATATATATTCTAAGCGGTCTGGGTGGAAATATCCTGTCCTCATGGTGGGACATCCGCTTGGCAGACTATGCCATAGCTGCCGGAGCCTCGGGAGCAATTTTTGGAATTATCGGGGCTTTATTATATGTAGCAATCCGCAACAGAGGTCGGATCGGCGATATATCAGGCAGAGGCATTGTCTTTATGATTTTTATTACGCTTTATTATGGATACTCCAGCGGAGGAGTTGACAATATGGCACATATCGGCGGATTGACGACGGGATTCCTTCTATGCATCCTGCTGTACTGGAAGCGTAAGCGTGAAGACAGTCCCTTTATCCAATACTGATTCCACCGTAAGAGAACCATGATGGGCCGAAGCGATACGCTTGGCTATGGCAAGGCCTAAGCCGGTGCCATTTTGCTTATGGGTTATGAATGGCTCGAATATTGTGGACAAGTCTTCTGGCGCGATGCCGCAGCCGGTGTCAGATATAGTAATTACGACCTGCTGGTTCTGGAAGGCAGCCGTCAAAGAGATGGCCGCATTATCCCTATCCGGGCATGAAAGAACCGCGTCCTTGGCATTCTTAAGCAAGTTTAGAAGTACTTGCTTCATTTTCATAGGATCAATGCTTATGGATGGAAGCGTGGCAGGAATCCTTGAAGTAAATTCAATCTGTGAATCCACAAGGGTGGAAGCGAAGGAAAGCGCGATCTTTCTCAAAAAAGTTCGTGCATCTGTTGCAGCGCATTCCAAGCGCTCGCCGTTATTATATGAGGAGAGTTGCTCTAATAACTGCTTCATATATTCAATATCCTGCCGCATTCCTTCCCAATGATGAAAGGTTAATACTTCCGGATGCTGTGATTCAATTAATTGCAATGTGCTGTATACCAGCGTCAATGGGTTACGGATTTCGTGGCTGATGGTGCTGATGTCCATGCGATGGGACTCCAGGAGTCGAGTGAGAAGTTCTTTTTTCTGTGGACTTTCTGCCATGATTTGTTGCAATTTGTCGTAGTCTGTCGTTGTAAACATAGTTATTACCGCCCTTTCTGAATTAACAGTTTAGCATTGGCGGGTAAAATAATCAATCACTATTTTAAAGAGAGAGGGATGATAAAAATGAAGGACGAAAACTGCATATTCTGTAAACTTGCCAATGGTGAAATACCTACAGCTACATTATATGAAGATGAGGATTTCAGGGTAATACTGGATGCAAGTCCGGCATCAAAAGGTCACGCTTTGATAATTCCAAAGGAGCATTATGCTAATCTGTATGAATTGGATGATGAGTTGGCTGGAAAAGCGCTTGTGCTTGCCAAGAAGATGATTACGAAGCTTACAGGCATCCTGGACTGTGATGGTTATAATATCGTCCAGAACAATGGCGAGTCGGCAGGGCAGACCGTATTCCACTTCCATATGCATATGATTCCAAGACATACTGGCGACGGCGTGGGCCTGGGATGGAAGATGGGCGAATTGACAGAAGAAGATAAAAATGATATCTTATCAAAGTTAAAATAATAAGGAAGCGAAGGATAAACAAGTGAGTGTGGAGTCGATAGGAAAAGTGGCCTTTGATGTAATCTATGAGGACAATGTCGAGCTTGTGTATAAGGTAGCAGCAAAATATTGTGGAAATCATCACACAGCGGAAGAGATTGCACAAAGTGTTTTCATTAAATTGTATATGAATATGGATCATGTAAATCTTGATGCAGTGCGTCCGTGGCTAGTTTTGACAACTAAGTATATGGCGCTGAATGTGATTAGAGATCGGAAACGTGAAGTTTTGATTGATGACCTGCTGTATGAAAAGCATGAAAAGGCACCCTCCGATTTTGATCACAGTACAGAGGACGTATTTATCAGAAAATTAAAAGAACGGGCAAGTAGGGAACTTGTAAAAGATATATTTTCGGCCTTGTATGATCTGAATCCCAGTTGGTATGAAGCAGTCACAATTACATATGTTCTGGAAAAGCCGCAAAAGGAAGTTGCAGAGATCATGGGTGTGAAACTGGAGACGCTTCATAGTATGTTGTATAGAGCAAAGAAATGGATTCGGAAGCATTTCGAGGAACAGTTTGACCACTTGAACAAAGCATAAAACAGGTGCCTGAGCGACACCTGTTTTATATATTGCCATTGTGCTGAAGCACGGATTATTATTTGGATACGGCTTCTATTAAATCTATAATAGTATCAATAGAATTCTGCTGTGGGGAGTTCTTCATAGCGCTTATGTAAGAATCCCGGTTCTCATATAAACGCAGGATGGACTGAAGAAGGACATCTTTATTAAGTTCTTCTTCCTCCAGCACAATGCTGTATCCCTGACGCTCGAAGGAACGGGCATTGAGTATCTGATCCCCACGGCTTGCATTGGCGGAAAGAGGAATCAGAAGATTTGGCTTATGGAGAGCCAGCAATTCGCAGATAGCATTGGCGCCAGCTCTGGATATTACTATATCTGTCAATGCAAAAAGGTCTTTTAATTCTTCTTTGACATATTCGAATTGAGCATATCCCTCCAAGCCTTTCAACGATTCGTCAACCTTTCCCTTGCCGCATAGATGTACGACTTGGAAGTCTTTCAGAAGTTCGGGAAGGATGCCTCGCACTGCATCGTTAACGGCGACAGAGCCAAGGCTTCCGCCAACAACCATGATAACAGGCTTGTCAGTGGTAAATCCCAGGAATTCCTTTGCCTTATACTTGTCACCGGACAACAGTTCCTGACGGATAGGGGAGCCTGTAAGCACGGCTTTTCCTTCTGGAAGATGCTCTAAAGTCTCGGGAAAATTGCAGCAGACCTTGGTTGCCGAAGATAAGGATATCTTATTGGCAAGACCAGGGGTCATGTCTGACTCATGGATAATCGTTGGGACGTGATGGCTCTTTCCGGCCAATACCACCGGAACAGAGACAAAGCCGCCTTTGGAGAAGATTACGTCTGGCTTTAGTATCTTGACTAACTTGCGTGCTTCTCCAAGTCCTTTGATAACACGGAAAGGATCTGTAAAATTCTGTACGCTGAAGTAGCGCCGCAATTTTCCGGAGGATATCCCGTGATAAGGAATCCCGAATTGCTGGATCAGTTCTTTTTCGATACCATTATAGGAACCTATATAATGGATATCATATTGTAATTCTTTGAGCCGTGGCAAAAGGGCAATGTTAGGCGTAACATGGCCAGCGGTGCCGCCGCCTGTTAAGATGATACGTTTCATAATGACCTCCCGATTTTGTTTGTAGGTAGAAAAAATGCCATAAGGACACTTGTTATAATTATATTATACGTTTACAACGGAATTGGTCAAGAGAAACAGCAGATTTAGGGCAGGGGCTGACAGTTTTGTATATAGAAGTTCTCTAATCAAGGATAAATAGAAATATAGGGGTAAGTAATGAAGGGAAAAAAGGATCAGTTTGAATACATGATAACCGAAGACTTTGAGCAGCTAGCGAAGGAAGAGGAAGAAGAAATCCTGAAGGATGACAGCATCCAGATGCCGGAAGGGTTCAAAGAATCACTCAGAGCAAAACTGGAGGAGCAGATCAAGGAGAAGGAAAGAGAAGAACTATACTCTAAGCTATCAGAGGAAGACAGGCTTGCATTAGAAGTAGGGCACAAGGTACTAGAGGAAGAAAAGAATAAAGAAGTTACGCGTAAAAAGAAACGCCGCAAACTGTATCTTACCTTGGCGGCATCGCTTGTGTTAGTGATGGCCATTAGTGTGACTAGTATAGGCGGACCTAAGAGAATTGTATCCATGATGAAGAGGATAGTTGGAGATAGAGAAGTTGAGCAAGTAGATTCTAGCGATAATAATCTGATTATAGTAAAAGAAAACGAGGAAGAAGCCTATCAAAAAATAAGCGAGGAATTTGGAGTAGAACCTGTAAAAATTATTTATCTGACTCCTAAAATGAAATTCAAAAGAATGGAATTCGATGAGAATCTTCATACAGCAGAACTAAGTTATGAGTATGAAGAAGAAAGCATGATTTATCTTATAAACGCATCCTATGCAAATGCTTCTTGGGGAGTTGATGTCGAGGATGAAATAGTGAATATAGAAGAAAGAATTCTTAATGGATGCAGGATTGAAATTAAAGAATACAAAACGCCTAAGACGAATACAAAGCGGTATTCGGCAAGGTTTAAATATAATGGTCTGGAATATTTCCTTATCGGAACGATGCCGGGAGATGATTTTAATAATATTGTAAATAATTTGTTTTTCTCTAAATAATGGCGTCAGTTTTTGTCGCATTAAGTGTTTTTATATACGAGAGTAAAGGATATTGTGAGGATGGAGGTGAAAAATGAAAAGAAAGATTTTGTCTGTATGCGGGGCGATAATACTAATAGTATTTTTGGTGCTTGTATCAATTGCTGATTTGCAAGCGTCGTCTACAGATTTAATTTTAGATGGCTCCTATTTAACTCATGATAATGAATCAATAGGATATGACACAAAAATTACTCGGGGAGAGGATTTGCTAACAGGCTATTCCAAGTGCGTTGTATTGGGGGCTGGCAAAATATATGCCGGTGGTACTACATTTGCCGCCCATACTGTGAAAAGTGTACAGATAGCAGTTATTGTAGAACGAGCACAGGAGGGTGATACGTCTTGGGAGTTTTATGATAGTTGGCAGAAAGAACTTTTAGACGCCGACAGGGTGGGTTCAAACCGAACACTTATAGTTGAAGGTGATTATTATTATCGCGTCAGATGCACACATGCAGCAAATAGTGATATGAGTAGTTCATTTACTAATGGTGTTTTTGTAGAAACACCATAAGACAAAATCTACAAGAAAAAGAAGAATACCAAAAGAAAAAACAAAAAAGGAAAAACATTTTGCAATCGGAAAAACAAATTTAGAAAACAAAAATGCCAATATGCTATATCCGGGGAGATTGCGGGAAGCGCCGTCCGCGGTGCAACAGGAGAAACTATTAACAATAATTTCGACCTTACATTGAGAAACCGTAGACCCACGAGACGGGTTAAAGTCGTCGTAGACGGTGCTTCCCACAATCTCTCCGGAATCAAGAGAAAAACGTATAAGACAAAAAGGACAGAAAAGGATGCGAGGTTATATGCTAGGCCTCGTATCCTTTTTCTACAGGAAATTGGTAGTCGCAGATTTCCTGGCAGCGATGTCTATTGGCCGATTGCTTTCTTTAATGCATATGCCAGCTGATCCGGGCAGGATGTAGACTTATAGCCGCATGTGATGCCCTCCAGCCGGGAAATAACATCGTGTACGTTCATTCCTCTGATCAGGCTGCAGATACCTTTGGTGTTGCCGTTGCAGCCTCCTACAAATTCTACGTTTTTAACGATATCTCCGTCCAACTCTACACGAATTAGTTGAGAACAGACACCATGTGGTCTGTATTCCATAAATATTGCCTCCCTTGTTTGCTCTTCATTATAGATTATTAATATAACAAATATTCAATACGGATTATAGCAAAGAAATCATAGGATTTCTATATCTTTTATGATATTTCAGAAAAATGTAATATTTTAAATCACAGATACTAAATGTTATATAAGTTGGCATCGTGATTTAGTTGTGATAAACTACCTACATGGAGTAATCGTGATATAAGGAGGAGAGGTTGATATGATAGGAATTATCGGAGCAATGGAAGAAGAAGTTGCGGCATTGAAGGAAGATATGGATATTCAGGAGACGGTAGAGCAGGCATCTATGGTTTTCTGCAAGGGGAAACTGTGCGGCAAGGACGTGGTGGTAGTTAGAAGCGGAATCGGCAAAGTCAATGCTGGCATCTGTGCCCAGATACTTGTGGACAGGTTCCAGGCAGATATGCTGATCAATACCGGAATTGCAGGATCTCTGGATGCGAGAATTGATATTGGCGATATGGTTATCTCCACGGATGCCCTTCACCATGATATGGACGCTACTATATTCGGGGATGCCATCGGGCAGATACCGAGGATGGATACGCTGGCGTTTCCAGCAGATGAAGAACTTGTGCGCAAGGCAGCCAAGGCTAATGAGAAGGCGAACCCGGACATCCGCACATTTACCGGAAAGGTGGCAAGCGGCGACCAGTTCATCTCATCCAGGGAGGCAAAAGAAAAGATCGTGGAGAACTTCCATCCACTGTGCGTGGAGATGGAAGGAGCCGGGATTGCACAGGCAGCGTACCTGAACAAAGTTTCGTATGTCATAATCCGTGCCATTTCGGACAAAGCCGACAACAGCGCGACCATGGATTACCCTACCTTTGAAAGGCAGGCGATCGCCCACAGCGTAAGGCTTATGAAGGAATTGCTGACAATGATATAATTACGGCCGGACGAAGATTCTTAAGAATCTGACAGATTCCTCCACATCAGGGGTCAGAATCTGTAGAACGGTTTTTATACCCTCCTTTGGAATTTCAAGTATAATTCTAAGCAAAAGGAGGGCTTTTTTATGTTAGAAATTATACTGGACAAGCACGTGATATTCGTGCTAATGGGAATCCTGACGGTCATAGGGATTGTGAGTAAACTGATTGCAAATGTAACTTTGAAACAGCTGGTGCGCGCAGCCGGGAATATGAATAAAAGTACCCACCCGCTTATGCGCCTGGTGCGCGCCAAATTCGAACATGCCTGCATGATCAGCGATACGGTGGAAAACGTCAGGGTGTTTGTAGACAAGTACTTGTATGAGTACAAGGTTGTAGGAATGAAGCTGCACAGCTGGAGGCGGATGGAGAAGGCCACGGCCGGACTGTGCCTGATACTGGGAGCGGCGGGGGCGCTTCTTGAGTACGCGGTAAATGGAATGGGCGACATGGTGATTAAGACAGGGGCTGCTGGCGCCGGGCTTGCCATTCTGATCTATCTGGTCCATCTGACCACGGACGAGGAATACCGCATGGAGGCAGTGCAGAACTATATGGTTGACTATCTGGAAAATGTATGCCTGCACCGTTATGAAAAGGCGTACCAGAAAGAGATCAAGGTAATGGCTCCGGAGACACCGGTATCCGAATTTGGAGTAGTGCCGGATTGGGAGGAAGGGGATGGCGAGGACATATTTGCGATAGAGAATGAGCCGGAGACCCCGCGCCAGAAGGCGGCAAAGGTAGTGAAGGCAGCCAGGGAAGAAGAGGATCAGAAGAAATCCTCCAGAACAGATAAGAACGATAGGGGAGAGCCGGAGAGGCCAATGCCGAGAAAAGAAGTGCCGTCGCCTACGGCGCCTCCTGAGATTACCAGTCCGACCATGCCGGAACCATATGAGGTGCCGGATGTGGCTCCGCAGATTCAGGCTGCATCGGCAGACCGGAAGGCAAGAAGGGAAAAAGAGAAGGAAGAAGTAGCAAAAGACGTGCTGATACGGCAGATTCTGGAGGAGTTTATGGCTTGATTAAAAGTGGCCGATTTGATAAAATAAAATAGTACATACTTATAAGATGGAAAGATGGAAGGAAGGGGTCACTATGAACAGTAAAGTAACATTTGACTATTCTAAAGCAAAGACATTTATTTCAGAGCATGAGATTGAATCTATGAAGAAGATCGCTGAACAGGCGAAGGCAGAACTTCTTGGCCGGGAAGGGGCGGGGAATGATTTCCTTGGCTGGATCGACCTTCCGGTGGATTATGACATGGAAGAATTCGTGCGTATTCAGAAAGCAGCGGCAAAGATTCAGGGGGATTCAGAAGTGCTCCTTGTAATTGGCATTGGTGGCTCTTACCTTGGAGCAAGAGCGGCAATCGAGTTCTTGCGCCACAACTTTTATAATATGGTATCTAAGGAAATTCGTAAGACTCCGGAGATCTATTATGTAGGCAACAGCATCAGCAGTACATACCTCAAGCATCTGATGGATGTGGTAGGAGACAGGGACTTTTCCGTAAATATTATCTCAAAGTCAGGTACAACCACGGAGCCAGCCATTGCCTTCCGTATTTTTAAAGAGATGCTGGAGAGGAAGTACGGCAAGGAGGAAGCGGCAAAGAGGATCTACGCTACCACCGACAAGGCAAGGGGAGCGCTTAAGAACCTGGCTGCAGAAGAAGGATATGAGACCTTCGTAGTTCCGGATGACGTAGGAGGCCGCTTCTCTGTATTGACGGCGGTGGGACTTCTTCCGATCGCAGTCAGCGGCGCGGATATAGAGAAACTAATGGAAGGCGCAGCGTCTGCAAGAGAGAGGGCGATTGGCGATCCTTATGAGAGCAACGATGCAGTTTTGTACGCGGCGATCCGCAATATTCTCCACAGAAAAGGGAAATCCATCGAGATTCTTGCAAACTACGAGCCAAGCCTTCACTATGTATCCGAGTGGTGGAAGCAGCTCTGCGGGGAGAGCGAAGGCAAAGACCAGAAGGGAATCTATCCGGCGTCTGTTGACCTTACCACAGACCTTCATTCCATGGGTCAGTTCATCCAGGACGGAAGCCGTATCATGTTTGAGACGGTCCTGAATGTGGAGGAATCTGCCGAGGAGATTAGAATCCAGGAAGAGCCGGTCGACCTTGACGGACTGAACTATCTGGCGGGGCAGACGGTTGATTTTGTCAACAAAAGCGCCATGAATGGCACGATTCTTGCCCATACGGATGGAAATGTTCCGAACCTGATTGTTAATGTTCCAAGGCAGGATGAGTTCTCTTTGGGGCAGTTGTTCTACTTCTTTGAATTTGCCATTGGCGTAAGCGGATATATATCCGGCGTGAATCCATTTAACCAGCCAGGCGTGGAGAGTTATAAGAAGAACATGTTCGCGCTGCTTGGAAAGCCTGGCTTTGAAAAGGAAAGAGAAGAATTATTAAAGAGATTATAATGAGCACGATATATGATAAGTTAAAAGACTATAGCGACTCAGACTATTATGGGTTCCATATGCCGGGCCATAAGCGGAATCTGGACATGCTCAAGTCCACGGTTCCCTATAAGATTGATATTACGGAGATTGAGGGATTTGACGACCTTCATCATGCGGAGGGGATCCTGAAGGAGGCTCAGATCCGGGCAGCCAGGATATACCATGCGGATGAGACTCATTTTCTAATCAATGGAAGTACCGTAGGAATTTTAAGCGCCATTGCCGGCGTAACAAAAAAAGGAGATACCATACTTGTGGCAAGAAATTGCCACAAGTCTGTGTATCATGCCATATACATGAATGAATTGAATCCAGTGTATCTGTATCCTGAATTCAATCATTGCGCGCAGTTGAATACAGAGGTTTCCGTAGACGATGTGAGGGAGGCCCTTGATAAGTATCCTTCCATCCGGGCAGTGGTTATCGTGTCGCCCACTTATGACGGCGTGGTATCGGATGTGGAAGCCATAGCAGAAGCGGTCCATGAAAAAGGCATACCACTGATTGTGGATGAAGCCCATGGAGCGCATTTTGGCTTTCATCCATATTTTCCTCAGAACGCTAATACGAGGGGGGCGGATATCGTGATCCACAGCCTTCACAAGACATTGCCGGCGTTGACGCAGACTGCGCTTCTGCATATCAATGGAAGCCTTGCAAGCCGCAAGGGAGTCCGGGAATATCTGCGGATGCTCCAGTCCAGCAGCCCGTCTTATGTGTTGATGTCCAGCATAGACTCCTGCATCGATATGCTGGAAAACAGAAGAAAAGAACTATTCGATCCTTATGTCAAGATGCTGGAGAAGATGCGGGGGAGGCTTAGACAGCTGAAACGCCTGGAACTGGTGGAGACGGAGAATTTTGACAGGTCCAAGATCGTCATATCCGTCCGGCATGCTGACATGAGTAGTAAAAGGCTCTACAGGATACTGCTGAATGAATACCATCTACAGATGGAGATGGTAGCCGGGACTTATATTCTGGCAATGACATCCATAGGAGACACGGAGGATGGCATGGAGCGTCTGGCAAGGGCGCTGAAAGAGATTGACGCCCAGGCGGACGAACGGATGCGGTCGGGGAATTGTCTGGAAGAAACGCCCACGATTATAGGGGCGAGCCTGCCCAGGCCGGAAGTGGTATATAACAGTTCTGTGATGGAGAATATGCTGGATGAGGCTGCAATCAGCGCAGTACCTGGAAGCAAGGTCCGGCGTTTGCCGTGGAGGGATAGTGTAGGGTATATATCCACGGAGTATGCATATCTCTATCCTCCTGGAAGTCCTTTGATCGTACCGGGAGAAAGGGTATCACAAGAGGCGGTAGATATGTTACAATGGTATCATAATCTAAGATTCGCTATCGAAGGATTGAAAGAAGACCAGTATATTGAGGTTTGGATGCATGGGTAAGATTTATTATATGATGGGAAAGAGTTCTTCCGGGAAGGATACGCTGTTTAAGGAAGTCAAGAAGGCATTGCCCTGGCTTCAGACGATTACGCTGTATACTACCCGGCCAATCCGGGAAGGAGAGCGGGACGGCGTAGAATACTTTTTCGTTTCAGAGGATACATTAAATGCATATGAGAATCAAGGGAAGGTGATAGAGCAACGCGCCTATGATACGGTGCACGGCATCTGGAAGTATGCCACCGTTGATGATGGCCAGATCAACCTTGATACATCGGACTATCTGGTAATCGGAACCCTTCAGTCTTATGAACGGATGCAGAAGTTTTATGGGCCTGATAAACTGGCGCCGATCTATATCGAGGTAGAAGACGGCGAGCGGCTTGCCAGGGCCCTGGCGCGGGAGCGGGAGCAGAAGACGCCCAAATACGCGGAATTATGCAGAAGATTTCTTGCAGACACGAAGGATTTCGCAGAAGAGAATCTGAAAAGCCTTGGGATACAGAAAAGATTTGTGAATGATAATAGAACACGATGCTTAGAAGAAATTATAGGGGAAATACGACATGGGAACGTTTAAAGATGTGGTTGGCCACAAAGACATTATTAATTATATCAGGAATGCGGTAAGAGAGGACAAGGTGTCCCACGCTTATATATTGAATGGAGAGCGGGGAGCCGGCAAGAAGATGCTGGCGAATCTGTTTGCCGCCACATTGCTGTGCGAGAAAGGCGGGCCGGATCCGTGCAATGAATGCCATTCCTGCAGACAGGCAGAAAGCGGCAACCATCCGGATATTATAAAGGTTACACACGAGAAGCCGAATTCTATTAGTGTGGACGACATCCGGGAACAGGTGAATAATACGATTATGATAAAGCCCTACCAGGGACCATATAAGGTATACATTATTCCCCAGGCAGATATGATGACGACCCAGGCGCAGAACGCCTTGCTTAAAACGATCGAGGAGCCGCCGGAATATGCGGTAATCATGCTTCTTACAGAGAATGCGGATACGCTGCTGCCGACGATTAATTCCAGGTGCGTAATGCTGAAACTGCGTAATATTAAGGATACCCTGATTAAGAAGTATCTGATGGAGACCATGCAGGTTCCGGATTATAAGGCGGATATGTGCACTGCATTTGCCCAGGGAAATATGGGACGTGCCATTATGCTGGCGAATTCCGAACATTTTAATGAGATCCGTGATGAGGCGGTGCAGCTGCTGAAGTACATCAATGAGATGGAGTTAAGCGAGATCGTGCAGGCGGTAAGCCGGATCACGGCATATAAGTTGGAAATCAATGACTATCTGGATATTATCATGATATGGTATCGGGATGTCTTATTATATAAAGCAACCAAGGATATGGATAAGGTCGTATTCAAAGACCAGATAAAATATATCAAAGAACGGGCTAAGAGAAGTTCCTATGAAGGAATCGAGCTTATCATAGAAAGCCTGGAAAAAGCCAAAGCCAGATTAAAGGCCAATGTAAACTTTGATCTGGTAATGGAACTGTTGTTCCTGACAATAAAGGAGAATTAACAATATGACAAGAGTAATTGGAGTAAGGTTCCGCCCGGCAGGGAAGATATACTTCTTCGCGCCGGGGAAATATAATATTCATACAGGGGATAAGGTGATCGTCGAGACGGCCAGAGGCGTTGAGTTTGGCACGGTAGTCACCGGCCAGAAGGATGTAGAGGATGACAAGATCACCCAGCCGCTGAAGCCGGTCATCCGTATTGCGACCCAGGATGACATCCGCAAGGAAGAAAAGAACAGGGAAAAGGAAAAGGAAGCATTTGGCATCTGCCTTGAGAAGATCCGCAAGCATGGCCTTGAGATGAAGCTGATCGACGCGGAGTATACATTTGACAACAATAAGGTGCTTTTCTACTTTACCGCAGACGGGAGGATTGACTTCAGGGAACTGGTGAAAGACTTGGCGAGCGTGTTCAGGACCAGGATAGAACTGAGACAGATCGGAGTAAGAGATGAGACGAAGATCCGGGGAGGAATCGGGATCTGCGGCCGTCCGCTTTGCTGCAATACGTATCTGTCTGAATTCGCGCCGGTATCCATCAAGATGGCGAAAGAGCAGAATCTATCCCTGAACCCTTCTAAGATATCAGGGGTATGCGGCAGGCTGATGTGCTGCCTGACCAATGAGGAAGAGACTTATGAAGAATTGAACAGCCGACTTCCTTCCAATGGAGATCATGTAACTACGCCGGAAGGCCTGAGAGGCGATGTGCAGTCTGTTAATGTGCTGCGGCAGCAGGTGAAGGTTATCGTAACCCTGGATAATGATGAAAAAGAGATCCGTGAGTATAAAGCCAGCGAACTTAGATTCAAGCCAAAGCGCAAGAAGAAGGATGTGAAATTATCCAAAGAAGAATTGGCACAGCTAAAGGCGCTGGAAGAGAAGAATGGAGCGTCAAAACTGGATGATGAATAGTTTAAAGCCTAACGAGCGCCTGGATGATCTGATGATTAAAGGATATGAGATTATACAGAGCCCGGGACGCTTCTGCTTTGGCATGGACGCCATACTTCTGTCTTCTTTTGCCACGGTGAAGAAGAACGAGACGGCGCTGGATCTGGGCAGCGGAACTGGAATACTTCCGATTCTGCTGGAAGCGAAGAATGAAGGGGCGCATTATACCGGCCTTGAGATTCAGGAAGAAAGCGCCGATATGGCCCGCAGAAGCGTTAGACATAATCATCTGCAGGACAAGGTGGACATTATCACAGGAGATATCAAAGAGGCATCCGCCATATTTGGGGCGGCCTCTTTTCATGTAATTACGACAAATCCCCCCTATATGATCGGAGATCACGGGCTGAAGAATGAAAATGAAGCCTTGTATATTGCCCGCCATGAGGTCCTATGTACGCTGGATGATATTTTAAGGGAGAGCGCCAGGCTTCTGAAGCCGAAGGGAAGATTCTATATGATCCACCGGCCATTCAGGCTGCCGGAGATACTTTCTAAGATGACAGCCGCAGGAATTGAGCCGAAGCGTATGCGGCTGGTGTATCCATTCGTGGATAAAGAGCCCAATATGGTGCTGCTTGAAGGTCTGCGGGGAGGCAATCCCAGAATGAAGGTAGAGCCGCCTCTCATCTCGTATGAGCAGGATGGAAAATATACGGAAGAAATGATGAAAATATATGGGATGGACTAGCCTTTAAAAGGGGCTAAAAGGAGAAGACATGTCAGGAACATTATACTTATGCGCAACGCCGATAGGCAATCTGGAAGATATGACGCTTAGATGCATCCGTGTCCTAAAAGAGGTGGATTTGATCGCGGCCGAGGATACGCGAAACAGCATCAAGCTGCTGAATCATTTCGAGATTAAGACCCCTATGACCAGTTATCATGAGTACAACAAGATAGAAAAAGGGCACAGGCTGGCAGAACGGCTTCAAAGTGGAGAAGATATAGCCCTGATTACGGATGCGGGGACGCCGGGCATCTCGGATCCGGGAGAAGAATTAGTGCGCATGTGCCAGGAGGCGGGAATAACCGTAACTGCCCTTCCGGGAGCAGTAGCCTGTATCACGGCGCTTACCATATCCGGACTGGCTACCAGAAGATTTGCGTTTGAGGCTTTTCTTCCGACCGATAAGAAGGAGCGCCAGGCCATACTGGAGGAACTAAAAGGGGAGACCCGGACCATGATTCTCTATGAAGCGCCCCATCGGCTGACCCGGACGCTTAAGGTTCTCTACGAGGCTTTGGGTAACCGCAGGCTCAGCGTATGCAGGGAATTGACGAAAAAGCATGAGACGGTATTTGCCACCACGATCGAGGATGCGCTTGACTATTACGAGAGCCAGGAGCCGAAAGGCGAGTGCGTGATGGTGATCGAGGGAAAGAGCCGCGAAGAGATCAGGGCAGAGGAAAAGGCCCAGTGGGAAGAAATGGACATTGAAGCGCATATGGAATATTATCTTGAGCGGGGCATGGGTAAGAAGGAAGCCATGAAGCAAGTAGCCAAGGACCGGGGCGTAAGCAAGCGCGATATCTACCAGGCGCTGCTGTAAAATTCTTCCTTGGTCAACTTGTATAGAAAACCAGAAAAAAATTGTTCAATTTGGGCATACCCCAAGTTGGACTTTTTTTATATACTTTGTAACAGAACGAAACGATATCATAGATACGAAAGTATTTTTAGGAGGAATTCAAAATGGCAAGTTTATCACTGAAACATATTAACAAAGTGTATCCAAATGGATTTGAGGCGGTTAAAGACTTCAACCTTGAGATCGAAGACAAGGAGTTCATCATCTTCGTAGGACCTTCCGGATGCGGCAAATCTACAACGCTTCGAATGATCGCCGGCCTGGAAGAGATCTCTTCCGGAGAACTGAAGATTGGTGACAAGATTGTAAATGACGTTGAGCCTAAGGACAGAGACATCGCGATGGTATTCCAGAACTATGCTCTGTATCCTCATATGACCGTTTATGATAATATGTCATTTGGCCTGAAACTAAGAAAGGTGCCAAAGGATCAGATTGACAAGATGGTTCGCGAAGCGGCTAAGGTTCTGGATCTTGAGCCATTGTTAGACCGTAAGCCAAAGGCTTTGTCAGGCGGACAGAGACAGCGTGTTGCTATGGGACGTGCTATCGTGCGTAATCCTAAGGTATTCCTTATGGATGAGCCTCTTTCAAACCTGGACGCAAAACTTCGTGGACAGATGCGCATTGAGATCTCCAAGCTGCATCAGAGACTGGGAACCACAATTATCTATGTAACGCATGACCAGACAGAGGCTATGACCCTTGGTACAAGAATCGTAGTTATGAATGCTGGTATCGTACAGCAGGTAGATACTCCTCAGACACTGTATGATTATCCTTGCAACCTGTTCGTAGCAGGATTCATCGGATCTCCGCAGATGAACTTTATCGACGCTATATGCAAGGTAAAAGGCGATAAGGTATGGCTTGCTGCAGGCCCTTCCGAGATCGAGCTTCCTCCGGCAAAGGGCAAGAAGCTTATCGAAGGCGGCTATGACGGAAAGACGGTAGTGCTTGGAATCCGTCCGGAAGATGTTCATGATGAGCAGATGTTTATTGAAGCGTCTCCGAACACGGTAATCGAAGCAACAATCCGTGTATATGAAATGCTTGGCGCGGAAGTATATCTGTACTTTGACTATGAAGGCTCTAACATGACCGCAAGAGTTGATCCAAGAACGACAGCAAGAACGGGAGATACAGTCAAGTTTGCCCTGGATGCTGAGAAGATCCATGTATTTGACAAAGAGACAGAACTGACGATTACAAACTAATAGAGTGTTGATAATTATGAGAAAAAGGCCAGGGGTTGAGTTACGAATCCCTGGCCTTACTGATGATATTGAAAATGTTAATTATATTCTCCCATATAATACCGATTGAAATGATACTTTTTAGAAGCAGCTACGCGCTTTCGCATAAGTTCCTCCGCCAAAGATTCGTTTGAATCCCGGAGGGCATTCAGAAACTGCCGGAGCGCATCTATATCCTGGCTGGAAAGGCTGTCATCGGATTTGACAACAATGCATTTGCTAAGTTTGATTAGATTTCTGATGGTTGCTTCTATACGACTGTTCTTGGTGGTATGGATTATAAAACGGTGAAATTCCGCGTCATATTCCTTTACCGCTTTAAGGTCATTCTTTTGAAAACTTTCGATACATTGCATGTAAGCAAACTCTTTTTTGATGTCTTGATATTGCCTGCTGACAAAATTTTCCACCCTTATTTTCTTAAAGTATAACATAAGTGAGAAAATGAAACAATTGGATTGAAAACAGTGATTTACTTCCAAAGGGAAAGGGCAAAATATTAGACATGATTTCTAACATATGGTAGAATAGAACATGCATTTAGCAGAACAGGAGGGTAACGATTGTTATCGAATCAGATATTGCATAAAACAGTACAGGATATAAAGCGTATTACAGGGCTTGAGTGCGGCGTCTGGGATATGGATGCCAAATGTCTTGTAATGACCAGCGAAAGGATGCTGGGGCTGGAAAAAGAGGTGGCCTCTTTCTGCCGGAAGGCGCTTAAAGAGCCGGAACAGGCGGGGGAAGACGCCGGGCTGTTCCTTGTATGCGACGAAGACGAGCCGGCCTATATACTGGCGCTGGCGGGGCAGGATCCCCGGATGTCCATAGCGGGAAAGATGGGAGCCAGCCAGCTTGCCAACCTTCTGTATGCATATAAGGAGAGAATGGATAAGAATCGTTTTATCCAGAACCTTATTCTGGATAATATGCTGCTGGTAGATGTATATAACCAGGCGAAGAAGATGAAGATTCCGACAGAACTTAAACGGACGGTATTTCTGATCGAGGCCAAGAATGAGGGTGAGAGCCTGATTCTGGAGACGCTTAAAGGGTTATATGCCACCGGCACGAAGGATTTTGTGACAGCAGTTGACGAGAGGCATGTAATTCTGGTAAAGGCCCTTGAGAATACGGATGGCTATGGACAGTTGAACCAGATAGCGAAAGTGCTTGTGGATACGCTGAATATGGAAGCCATGGTAAGCGTCCGGATATCTTACGGAACCATTGTGGATGAGTTAAAAGAGGTATCCAGATCCTACAAAGAGGCAGATATGGCGCTTGAGGTGGGAAGAGTATTCTATGTGGATAAGAACATTCTGGCATATAGTGAACTGGGAATCGGGCGGCTGATCCATCAGCTTCCGGCGTCCCTGTGCGAGATGTTTTTAAAAGAGGTGTTTGACGGGGATGTGGCCGTCCAGTTCGAGGAGGAAGAACTGACGACAGTATATACATTCTTTGACAATAACCTGAATATATCCGAGACTGCGAGGCAGTTGTACGTGCATCGCAATACGCTGGTGTACAGGCTGGAGAAGATCCAGAAGAAGACAGGACTGGATGTCCGTGTGTTTGAGGATGCGCTGACATTCAAGATTGCCATGATGGTAGCAGATCACATGAAGTATATGAATGATTAGGAGGAGACAAGATATGGTGAAACTGTTTGATAAAGGAGTCTATCTGTTAAATGGAACAGAGATTGCTAAAAGCGCCGAAGAGGCAAAGGCAAAGACCGGGCAGGAAGTATCCCAGGAAGAGGCAGCCAGAAATACGATGGCATACAGGATCCTTGAAGCTCACAATTTATCAGGGAACATGGAGAGGCTTCAGATTAAATTTGATAAGTTGACTTCCCATGACATTACGTTTGTAGGAATCATCCAGACGGCAAGGGCGTCTGGCCTTGAGAAGTTTCCCATTCCCTATGTCTTGACAAACTGCCATAATTCTCTGTGCGCGGTCGGCGGCACGATCAATGAAGATGACCATATGTTTGGCCTTACCTGTGCCAAGAAGTATGGCGGCGTATATGTGCCGCCTCATCAGGCAGTCATTCACCAGTATGCCCGCGAGATGCTTTCAGGCGGCGGCAAGATGATACTTGGCTCCGACAGCCATACCCGCTATGGCGCATTGGGCACCATGGCTATGGGAGAAGGAGGACCGGAACTGGTAAAGCAGCTCCTGAATAAGACCTATGATATCAAGATGCCGGGCGTAGTGGGAATCTACCTTGATGGCGAGCCGTCAGTGGGCGTAGGCCCGCAGGACGTGGCGCTTGCGATCATTGGGGCGACTTTTGGAAATGGCTATGTGAACAATAAGGTTATGGAGTTCGTAGGACCGGGAGTCTCCAAATTAAGCGCCGACTTCCGTATCGGCATAGATGTTATGACGACGGAGACCACCTGTCTGTCTTCGATCTGGCGGACGGATGAGAAGATTAAGGAATTCTATGACATCCACGGAAGAGTGGAAGAGTATCAGGAACTGAATCCGGGGGCCATTACATATTATGATGGCATGGTATACGTGAACTTAAGCGAGATCAAGCCAATGATCGCGATGCCATTCCACCCGTCCAACGTCTACACCATCGACGAGGTAAACGCCAACCTTAAGGATGTGCTTCATGACGTGGAGCAAAAGGCGCTGGTCAGCCTGGACAAAGCGGTAGACTATACACTTCAGGATAAGATCGTGGATGGCAAATTGTATGTAGAGCAGGGAATCATCGCAGGCTGCGCGGGCGGCGGATTTGAGAATATCTGTGCGGCGGCGGATATCATCAAGGGGCGTTACATCGGCGCGGATGAGTTCACATTCAGCGTATATCCGGCAAGTACCCCGATCTATATGGAACTGGTGAAGAACGGGGCAGTTGCAACCTTGATGGAAGCAGGAACCATTGTTAAAACGGCATTCTGCGGACCATGCTTTGGCGCCGGGGATACGCCTGCCAATCATGCGTTCTCCATCCGCCACTCGACAAGAAACTTCCCGAACAGAGAAGGCTCCAAACTCCAGAGCGGACAGATTGCTTCCGTGGCTCTTATGGATGCCCGCTCTATTGCGGCGACGGCTGCAAACAAGGGATTCCTTACCCCTGCCACAGCGATGGATGTGGAGTACGTGGGACGGAAATATCATTTTGATAAGAATATCTATGCGAACCGTGTCTTTGACAGCAAGGGCGTGGCAGATCCGTCCGTGGAGATCAAGTTCGGGCCGAATATTAAGGACTGGCCGCAGATGCCTGCGCTGCCGGAGAATTTGGTGCTGAAGGTTGTCTCAGAGATTCATGACCCGGTAACCACGACGGATGAATTGATACCGTCGGGCGAGACGTCTTCCTATCGTTCCAATCCGCTGGGGCTGGCCGAATTTGCACTATCCAGGAAAGACCCGGCTTATGTGGGACGAGCCAAGGAAGTGCAGAAAGCGCAGAAAGCGATCGAGGCAGGACAGTGCCCGCTGGAAGTGCTGGACGAATTAAAGCCGGTTATGGACAAGGTGCGTAAGGCCTATCCGGAGGCGGGCGAAGGCAACCTGGGAGTAGGAAGCACCATATTCGCAGTGAAGCCTGGAGACGGCTCCGCCAGGGAGCAGGCGGCGTCCTGCCAGAAAGTGCTGGGAGGATGGGCGAACATTGCCAATGAGTACGCTACCAAGAGATACCGCTCCAATCTGATCAACTGGGGCATGCTTCCGTTTATTACCAAAGAAGATCATGAGAGCCTCAGCTTCAAGAATGGAGACTATCTGTTCGTGCCGGATATCAGAAAGGCAGTGGAAGAGAAGGCGGCGGATATTAAGGCTTACGTGGTAGGGGAAGACCTGAAGGAAATCCATCTGCAGCTGGGCGATATGACGGACGCGGAAAGGGAGATTATCCTGAAGGGCTGCCTGATCAATTACTACAGAGACTAATCTATTTCATAGAGACAGGATAAAAAAGATAATTGGGGACGCGGTAGAATAAAATTACTGCGTCCCCAATTGCAACAGTTAGGCTGTTTTTCGACTCTAATATATAACAGGAACCTGACCAGAACCATAAGCCATATCTGACAGGGAGGATAAGATATGAGATGTAATGCAGAGACATTTGCGCAGATGTATGAAGCGGTCTATATGGATTTGTACCGGTTTGCCGTGTGCATAATGAGAAACCGGCAGGAGGCGGAGGATGCTGTCAGCGAAGCTGTGGTAGCCGCTTACGAGAATATCGGGAAGCTTCGGAGCAGAGACGCCTTTAAGAACTGGATATTCACAATCCTGGCTAATATATGCAGAAAAAAAATAAAAAAAGCGTCCAGGAAGATGGAACAGTCCGGGGAGGCATTTACACTGTTTGCTTCCGAAGAGCCGGACTACAGTGAGATGATCGATGTCAGAAAGGCATTCTTTATCTTGTCGGACGAAGAGCAGGAGATTGTGGGCCTGTCGGTATTCGCGGGCTATAATAGCCGGGAGATCGCACAGATGCTTCGCATGAACCCGAACACGGTGCGTTCCAAGCGAAGCCGTGCATTGCAGAAGATGGAGTGTATCTTGAAATGAGTCGAAGGAGGCGGTTGTATGGATAGAAAAGAGCGGGAAATCATCGATAGAATCAAGGACCGGGCAGACGAGATAAAGGCTGCGGACAGTCTGAGCCCGGATCATGTTAAGGAGATGCTGGAAGGAAAGAAGCAGAAAAAGCGGCTGCGTCCATACCAGGTCACAGCGCTGGCCGCGGCATGCCTGGCTGTCGTGATTGCGGGAGCCGTATGGGGAAGTAGGGATGGGACCCCTGATAAAAGCAAGCCGTCAGGCTCTAGAAGCAGTCAGATCAGCGACAGCAAGCAGATTGCCAGTGCGAACAGTTATGATGAGATCTACGAGTATATTGAGAGATACCAGAAGGAGATGAAGACGAGGGAATTCGTCACATCGGATTCAGGAACCAAGACTTTGGAAAGCACAGCGCCAGATAACGCGTCCGGAAACGCGTCATCAGCGCCGAATGCCGGAACTAAGTCATCGGATGCGGGCGTGGCCCATGAAGAAAGCGCCGAATACTCCCGGACCAATGTCAGGCAGGAAGGCGTGGACGAAGGCGATGTGGTTAAGACGGATGGAAAATATCTGTATGTGCTGAAAGACAGCAGGCAGGAAGTGTCGATCGTAAAAGCAGACGGCAAGGATATGGAAGAGGCCGGCTCTATTAAGGCTGACGATGCATCCCAGATCCAGGAGATTTATCTGCAGCCGGATTCCGGAAAACTGGTATTGATCTGCAGCAAATTCGATGTTTTGGAAGATGGGGACTATCCTTCCGGCAGAGGCTTTTATAATACGCAATCTGTGGAAGCCGTCACCTATGATGTCCGGGACGCTTCATCACCCCGGGAGGAGGGACGGGTGACCCAGAGTGGGAACTATAGTTCCTCAAGAATGGCGAACGGATACTTGTACTTGTTCAGCGAATTCTATACGGGCCAGGAACTGAGAAAGAGCGAGCCTGGGACATTTGTCCCAATGGTTAATGGAGAAGTTTTAGCGAAAGACGACATCTTTCTGCCTCCGGTATTGCAGGCAAATATGTATGAAGTGATTACATCTGTTGATCTCGATCATCCGAAAGAAACCAAGGACAGTAAGGCCATATTCTCCAATGGCGGCCAGGCATATGTCAGCAATGAGAATATCTATTTCTACGAGACGCAGTGGGGATATCCGAAGGGAGATACTACGACGGTCCGTAAAGTAGCCTACAAAAACGGAGAACTAAAGGCGATCGCCCAGGGCAAGTTTGACGGCTATCTGAAGGATTCCTTCTGTATCGATGAATACGAAGGAAATCTGCGCGTGGTCACGACAAAAGGTGATGATAACAGCGTCTATGTGCTGGATAAGAACCTGGAAGTCATAGGCTCCATTGAAGGTTTGGCTGAAGATGAGCAGGTATATTCCGCCAGATTCATGGGAGATACAGGATATATCGTGACATTCAGGCAGATGGATCCGCTCTTTAGCGTGGACTTGTCCGATCCGAAGAATCCTAAGATTCTTGGGGCATTGAAGATTCCCGGTTTTTCAGAGTATCTTCATTTCTATGGCGAAGACAGGCTGCTTGGGATTGGAATGGACGTGGATGAAAAGGCTCAGTCAACGGATGGAATCAAATTGACGATGTTCGACATTTCCAATAAAGCGGATGTAAAAGAGGCAGACACCTACGTGCTGGAAAATGTATATAGCACGGATGTATCATACGATTATAAGGCGGCGCTGGTTGACCAGGAACGCAATCTGATCGGATTTGCCGGATACACTCAGGGAGGCCGGCACTATTATCTGTTTTCTTATGACGACAACAGCGGATTTGTCTGCAATATGGATGAGGAGATTAACGGAAATGGAGTGCAGGGCGCCAGAGGCGTGTATATTAAGGAGGTACTGTATGTGGTGCAGGGCAATATCATAGAGGCATATAGCCTGGAGGATTATAAGAAGATCGGAGACATTATTCTGTAAGAAGAAAGGCTGCCCCCCTTAGAGATTTAAGGGGCGCAGCCTTTTCTGAAGCATGGGACCGGCAATTACGGCCAATATGATCTTTAGCGTATCTCCGGCCAGATAGGGGAGTACGCCGATAGAGAGTGCGGAGATAAATGTAAGATCCATCTGGATGGCAAGCCAAGCAGTGCCAAACGCATAGGCCACGGCAGTGCCCAGCGCCATACCGATGACTGCGGGAAGACGCCTGCCGGAAAAGATATCCACGGCCAGGCCGGCAATCACAGTCATGAAGATAAAGCCCGCCAGGTATCCGCCGGTGGGACCGGCGATCTTTCCCAATCCGCCGGAAAACCCGGAAAATACAGGAAGCCCGGCCAGGCCAAGAAGGAGATAGATGATGAAGCTGATGCTGGCATCCTTCCAGCCTAGGATATATACGCTTATCAGCAATACCAGATTGGTAAGGCTGATTGGTACAGGGCTTACGGGGATTGGTATGGATAATGGGGCGAGGATGCAGGTGATGGCGGTCATCATTGCGATCAGTACCAGTCTGCGTGGAGAGGGCTTGCCAGCTGCGTTTGTAGTATTAATGTTATTCATAATATCTTACCGTACAGAAGATAGTACGGACTCCTTTCTAAAAGATGAGGCAGGACATGCGCGCAATTATCCTGCATTGCTATAGATGAAGTATAAAAGAAAGAAGCCAATATGTCAACTGTTAAATATACAAGGTTAACAATTGGAAGCGACATTATTGCATGAATTTAATGATTATTTTTGAAAAAACAGATAATTTATATAATAATTTTGAGTTATAAATTAAAATAATAAAAAATTAAAAATAGTGTTGACAAATATGGAGCGCGGTGATATTATAAAGTCAATCCAAGGGAGATCCAAAAAGTTCCTGACGAGAAAGGGAATTGGAAAGATGTCGCATATATTATCAATAATGTATGGAGATGTTTTTTAAAGGATTTGAGAAATTATATTTCATATGTCGGTGAGATGTAATTGCATTTGGAAATATTAGATTAAAGGAGGCTTAATCCATTGGACAATTTAACAGAATCAATATCTCAATATGTTAGTGGTATGGCAAATAAAAGTTCCCGTAGAATAAGCCTTAACCATAGAGGATATTAACCGGTAGATAATTGAATGAAAGTGAAGTCGGAGAAGACAAACCGGAAAGAATATAAGATTCATATTTGCAGACATATTGAAAATAATACCACATAATAGTTCAAAGATATTAGAAGATGTGTGAAGAAACATTACCTAATATATCAGAATTATATAACTATGTAAGCCAGGGTTATAGAAGGAATAACTTAATACAATTATAGACAAATGATAAGGATACTGGCTATAATTGAAACGGTTATAGATATTAATAACCATCACAGGCTGGATTATATAGTAACCAGAGGGATATAAATAATGATATCAAAGGTTAATATAGCAGTTATTATTATAAATATTTATAGTAGATGCTGAGATATAATGATCTAAGACTTTGAGTTATTAATTGATTAAAAGGAGAAAGGCATAAGGGAACGATAGAATCAAAGCAGACCCTCCGATTAGAATAAAAGAATATGATAAAATTAAATAAGAAATAGCCATTATAATCATGAAAGATTGTGATGGCTATTTTTTTGATAATATATGATGTTTCCATTGAAAAAGCAATGGATTTCGGACATAATGGAGATGAGCAGCCAGCATGACTTAAGGATAGGCATGGGGATGCGGCGTCAGGAGGTATACGCATGAATCACGAAGGGGAAGAGTTAGAAAATAGGGCAGCAAGACTGGCTGATCTGTATTTTAGAAAGCACGATTACCATCAGATGGCGGAGTACCTGGCAGATGACGTTACCTGGATTGGCATCAGCAAGGACAGAATATGCCTGACAAAAGATGAGGTCCTTAAAGTCATGGAAATGGAGATGAAAGTGACTGACGGGATATATGAAATATTGCAGGAATGGCACTATGGAATAGAAGTATCAGAACGAGTAGGAGTAACGCTTGCGATCTTGAAGGTCAGGACGCCGAAGAAAGAATTGTACATGACCGAAATAGATACACGGATATCCATTGTATGGAAAAGGCAGGATGGGGACTGGAAGGCCGTACATATTCATCAATCAACTCCGGATGACAGGCTGGCAGGGCTTGCTGCCTTTAACGCTGAGGTGGCCAGAAATACATATAATAAGATTAATGACGTAATAAAGAAGGAAGCCCGGACTGATTCCATGACAAGAATTAATAATATGGAAGGCTTTGTGGAGCAGGCGCAATATATATTTAAATGTTATCCCGATCAGAAATTTGCCGTGATAAAATTCGGTATCAGAGATTTTCGGTTTATCAATCGGACCTATGGCTTTTCTACCGGGGACCGGCTATTAAAAACGATAGCGAGAAACCTGGAAGAGGCGTGCGGCAGAAGGGAAGTATGTGGACGTATAGAGAAAGACATCTTTTCCATTCTGCTGGTTTACGAGGGAGAGAACAGCATGCGCCGCAGGATGGAGGAGATCCGCAGGGAACTGACGAAAGACGGATGGATTAAGGAGATTGAGTTAGAGGTGTGGCTGAATGCGGGCATCTACATACCGACAGATACCAGGTCAGAAACGGTCAAGGGGATGCTTGATAAGGCGCTGATGGCAATGCAGAGCATTCAAAAATATGTGAAGGAGGACCGTTATGCATATTACAGCGAATGGATGCTGCAGCAGCATTATAACAACAGCCAGATCCTGGAATGGGCTTCATCAGCCATAGAGAAGAAGGAATTCAAACTTTATATTCAGCCGCAGTTTGATATGAAGACGGAAAATATTGTGGGGGGAGAGGCTTTGTGCCGCTGGGAACTATCCAATGGCTTGGTGATTATGCCCAATGAATTTGTATCCCTTTTTGAGGATTATAACCTGATATATAGATTTGACCTGTATATGCTGGAACTTGTGTGCAGATATATGAATAAATGGATGAAAGAGGGAAAGCAGTTAAAGCCGGTCAGCGTAAACCAGTCCAGGGCAGATATAGAACAGGACAGTTTCTTTGAAGACTTCTGCAGTATTGTGGACCGATATGAGATACCCCATGAGTATCTCACCTTTGAACTTACGGAATCGGCATTTATCGAGGAAGGGAACCGGATCATGAAACTGGCGCGGGAACTGCACAGGAAAGGATTCAAACTTGCGATTGATGATTTTGGAACGGGGTATGCATCTTTGAATATGTTGAGCGTCGTGTCGGGGGATATCCTGAAGATTGACAAAAGTCTTCTGGAATCGGATAACCGGCGGACGAGGGTTATTTTTGAAAAAGTGATAGAGATGGCCCATAATATGGATATGAAGGTTGTGTGCGAGGGCGTTGAGACGCAGGAGCAGCGCAAGTTCCTTTGCAGGCTGAACTGTGATATAGGCCAGGGATTTCTTGCAGGCAAGGCAATGAAGGTAGAAGACTACGGAAAACGCTATATAAAAGGGCGGTTATAAAATTGTAACTTTTGTAATATATTTTTAACAATTTTGTTCGTATATTTTGACAATAGCCATGCCTTATGCTAAACTTATATAAGTAAAAATGTAAGATAACATCAGTTTTTGAATAAATAATTTGAGGTGAGCGATTTGGATAAATATGAATATAGGGTAAAGACAGAGCAGATGCTCGAGCACATGGAGCAAAAGCAGTATAAAAAGGCTATGGAGATAGCAGATACTATAGACTGGCGAAGGGTAAAAAATGCATCAATGCTGAATACGGTCAGCGAGATATATGAGTACAATGGAGAATTCCAGAAGAGCAGGGATATTTTATTCGTTGCATTTGACCGTTCCCCCGGGAGCAGGAAGATTGTATACCGGCTGGGAACGCTGGCATTGAAGATTGATGATATAGAGGAAGCATCAGACTGTTATGAAGAGTTTGTAAAACTGGCTCCGAAAGATCCGAACCAGTTTATATTAAAGTATAAGATATTGAAGGCGCAGGGCGCGCCGCTTACAGAGCAGATCACAGCGCTGGAAGACTTTAAGAAAGCCGAGTATGTCGAAAAATGGGCGTATGAGCTGGCGAAGCTGTATCATGAGGCGGGCATGACTGCAGAGTGTCTGGAAGAATGCGATGACCTGATCCTTTGGTTCAGTGAAGGCAAGTATGTCTATCAGGCGATGGAACTTAAGATGAAGTATAAGCCGCTGACACCGCTTCAGCAGGAGAAGTATGACAATCGTCCGGGAGCGCCGAAGAAGGCGGCTGCCGTTAAGAGCCAGGCGGCAAGGCGCGCTGCAGTTGCGGCAGATTCAGCAGCGGCGGCAGTCAAGGCTGTGGCAGAAAAAGCCAAAACTGATGAAGAGGAAGCAGAAAAGGAGCCGGAAGAGGTCGAAGGCGATACGCCGCTGAATGAAGCAGAACTGGAATCCGTATCGGAAGCGGTCAGCCGGGCGCTGCCGGATGAAGCGGAAGAAGATGCAGAGGAGTCCGAGGAAGCTGGCAAAGCCGTGGTAGAGGAGATCGCCGAAGAAGCCTTTGTAGAAGAGCAGCCAAAGAAGCACTCCGCTATTACCAAGATAGTAAAAGGGGCTACGCTAGAAGAAGCCCTGGCAAATGGGGTGGCGGTAGCAAGCGGCATTAATATAGAAGAAAAAGCCATGAAAGAAAAGGAAGAAGAACTTCGGATCACCGGCCAGATGCGAATCGAGGAGATTCTTCAGGAGTGGGAAGCAAAGCAGAAAGCGAATGCTGAAGCAATAGAGAAGCAGAAACAGAAAGACGATGAGAGAATCCGCAAGGAGCGGGAGGCAGCCAGAAAGCGTAAGGAAGCGGAGCGCCGCGAAGTGGAAAGAAAGGCAGCGGAAGCAGAAGCGGCACGTAGGGCTGCGGAAGAAGAGGCGGCCAGAAAAGCGGCCGAGGAAGCGGCACGCAAGGCAGCGGAAGAAGAAGCAGCCAGAAAGGCGGCCGAGGAAGAAGCCGCGCGCCAGGCAGCAAAGGAAGAAGCGCTGCTTAATCCGGTCGTAGAGGCAAAGACGCAGAAAATTCCTGATGATATTGTAAGGCTGGTAGAAGAGATGGAGAACGGGCTTCTGGAAGAAGATGAAGTCGATTACCAGGAGCCAGAGCATCCTGACGAAGGACTGGCAATTAATGCAGAACTCTTTGACGAACTGGAAGCAGTTGGGGAAGATGCAAAGGAAACGCAGCCAGAAGAAGCAGTTGATGAAGAAGCAGTTGAGGAAGATGTAGTCGAGGAAGATGTAGTTGTAGAAGAAGTAATTGAAGAAGCGCCTGCAGAGGAGGACTTCGAGGAAGAGGCTCTTGAGGAAGAGGAACTTGAAAGCGAGTACGAAGAGGAGTACGAGTCGGTTGAATTTGAAGAACCGGAAGATTTTGTAGAGTCGGATTTTGATGAAGCGATCGGTGATTTAAGTGACGAAGACTTTGAAGAAGAGGACTTCGAGGAAGAGGACTTCGAGGAAGAGGACTTCGAGGAAGAGGACTTCGAGGAAGAAGACTTCGAGGAAGAGGACTTCGAGGAAGAGGACTTCGAAGACGACAGTTTTGAGGAGGCTGACTTCGATGATGAAGATTTCTTCGATGACGATGACGAAGAAGAGGACGACGAAAAACCGGCGCAAGAGGAATTAGAGATAGAGGAGCCTTCTGAGGAGGAGATTCAGGCTAGAATCAAGAAGTCAAAAGGGGGCGGAGTTCCGTTTGATACAGGGTTCGTGGTAACGGGCCGTTATGACCTTAGCGCTACGAGCGAGATTGGGCTGAAAGCCGGGCTTACGGAAGAGCAGAAGAAATTGTTCTCCTACTTCGTTCCGGTCAGGGGTATGAGCGAGCAGATTGTAGAGGTTCTGGATAATGACCGCAGAGCCCAGAGGGAAGGTACTTCAAAGACGGGCAACCTGATGGTTATCGGCCGTAAGGGCTCCGGAAAGACGGTGCTTGCGGTTGATATTGTCAAGGCGATCCAGAAGCAGAGGAATCTGAAGCAAGGAAAAGTAGCCATCGTTACAGGCGAGTCTTTAAATAAGAAGGAACTTACCAATATTATCCAGAAACTGCGAGGCGGAGCGATTATCATCGAGAAGGCCGGAAAACTGAACTCCAGGACCATTAAGGAATTGAACTACCTGATGGAGAAGAAGACCGGCGAACTGCTCTTTGTTCTGGAAGATCAGAGAAAGCCGTTAGAGCGTATCTCGACCGCAAATCCGGATTTTAAGAAGAAGTTTACATCCAAACTGGAACTTCCGGTATTCATTAATGATGAACTGGTAACCTTTGGCCAGACATACGCGAAAGAGAATGGCTACAAACTGGACGAAATGGGAATTCTCGCATTGTATAGCCGTATTGATGTAATGCAGAGAGAAGACCATGCGGTGACGGTTGCTGAAGTGAAAGAGATCATGGACGAGGCCATCGCGCACTCCCAAAAAGCCAATGTTAAGCACCTGGCAAGAAGGGTATTTGGCAAAAGTACGGACGATTCTGACAGGATAATACTGAAGGAAGAGGACTTTAAAATCTAAATAAGTGAAAAGCAGGGTTTTGGCAAGCAAGATTTGTCAAAACCCTTTCTTTTTACCCTTCCGTAAAGTATAATATTAGTAAATCGCAGCAGGAATGTGAGGGGTGAAGATATGGCAGAAAAAAAGTTGAAACCATATGAAATAGGCGAACTGGACCATTATTTATTTGGGCAGGGGAATCATTACGAGATATACAAGAAGCTGGGTGCCCACAAGGTAAAGAATGGGAAAAAGACGGGCGTATATTTTGCAGTCTGGGCTCCGCATGCACGTTCGGTTTCCGTGGTTGGAGAGTTCAATGAGTGGGACATGGAAGCAAACCCTATGGAGAGACAGGAGCCTCTTGGCATATATACCTGTTTTGTTCCCGGGGTAGAGGAATATGCCATGTATAAGTACTGTATCGAGACGTACACCGGAGAGTATGTATTTAAGGCAGATCCCTATGCCAATTATGCGGAATTGAGACCGGGCACCGCATCAAAGGTTGTGGACATCACGGATATGAAATGGACCGATAAGGCCTGGATGGACAGAAGGATCCAGTGGAATCACACAGAGGAGCCGGTATCCATATACGAAGTACACATTGGCTCATGGAAAAGACACCTAGGCAGGGAGGATGAGGGATTCTATAATTACAGGGAATTTGCGAAAGAGATCGCCAAGTATGTAAAGGACATGGGATACACGCATGTTGAACTGATGGGGATTGCGGAACATCCATTTGACGGCTCCTGGGGATATCAGGTGACGGGCTATTTCGCACCGACTTCCCGTTATGGAACGCCGGAAGATTTTGCGTGGATGATCAATTACCTTCATAAGAATAAGATTGGCGTGATCCTGGATTGGGTTCCGGCTCATTTTCCCAGAGATATCCATGGACTATCCAACTTTGACGGTACCCCTACTTATGAATATGCCGACCCGAAGAAGGGGGAGCATCCGGACTGGGGTACCAAGATATTCGATTATGGGAAGAATGAAGTCAGAAACTTTTTGATATCTAATGCGCTGTTTTGGATCGAGCAGTTCCATGTGGACGGCCTGCGAGTAGATGCGGTAGCGTCTATGCTCTATCTTGATTATGGCAAGCAGGACGGACAATGGGTTGCCAACAAGTATGGCGGCAATAAGAATCTGGAGGCGATTGACTTCTTCAAGCATCTGAATTCTGTGGTGCTTGGAAGAAATCCGGGGGCACTAATGATTGCTGAGGAATCTACGGCATGGCCGAAGGTAACGGGGGACGTAGAAGAGGATGGGCTAGGATTCAGCCTAAAATGGAATATGGGCTGGATGCATGATTTTACCGAATATATGAAACTGGATCCTTATTTTAGGAAGGACCATCATAACCAGATGACTTTTGCCATGAGTTATGCGTACAGCGAGAACTATATTCTGGTATTGTCCCACGACGAAGTGGTGCATCTGAAATGTTCGATGCTCAATAAGATGCCTGGGATCGGAGCGGATAAGTATTCCAACCTGAAGGCAGGCTATGCTTTTATGATGGGGCATGCGGGCAAAAAGCTTCTCTTTATGGGGCAGGAGTTCGCACAGCTTAGGGAATGGAGCGAGGAAAGGGAGCTTGACTGGTATCTTCTGGCTGAGGAGGAGCATCTAAAGATGCAGAATTGGGTCAGGGATCTGCTTCACCTCTATAAGCGGAATAAGGCCATGTATGAGCAGGATCAGAGCTGGGAAGGATTTGAATGGGTCAATGCGGATGATGCTTATAGAAGCATCTTCAGCTTTATCCGGCATTCCAAGAATAATAAGAAGAATCTGCTGTTCGTTTGCAATTTTACTCCAGTGGCAAGAGACGATTACAGAGTGGGAGTGCCCAGGAGAAAGCAGTATAAGCTGATCATGAACAGTGACGACGCAAAGTATGGCGGTACAGGGGAAGAGAGGCCGGAGGTCTATAGAGCGGTAAGGAAGGACTGTGACGGCAGGCCATATTCATTTGCATACAAGCTGCCTGCATATGGAGTGGCGATCTTTGAATTCTAGATAGACGTATCGTAAGCGAATAGGTAATAAAGGATGTTTGAATAAGAAAAGGGATAGCGGCTTAAAAACGCTATCCCTTCATTCATACTATGCTATTGTGCGGTGCTGCCGTCATCTGGGGTTCCGGAAGTATCGGCGGCGCCTGTATCCGAACTTCCATCAGAGGCATCGCCAGAATCATCCGTGTCGTCCAGGCCGGTTCCGTCATCCGTATCGTCTGTCTGTTCGTCAATGGATGTTCCATCGGTAGAATCTGTGGCGTCATCTGCGCTGTCTTTTGTATCGCTTACATCTGCGTCATCGTTTGTGCTTTCGTCTTTTGCGTCATCGGCCTCATCATCGCTTCCGCCGAACAGGTCTTTGAAGAATCCTACGATTTTGTCCCAGAAGTTTTCCTTTTCTTCTGTCTGCGAATTGATGGCATCCAGCGTGCTGTCTATTACGGCATCTGCGCCGAGAATGTCATCCTTGGTATCATTAATGATGCCGCCATCGCCGGAATCACCGGTGAAGAAGCCTTTGATGGAACTCCAGAGTCCCGCAAAGAAGCCTTCGTCCTTGCCTTCCAGATTCTCCAGGGTCTTTTTTAAGGCCTTTACATCATAATCATACTGGGAGATATTCTCCATCAGAGATACAATCTTTGCCATCTGTTCGTCTGTAAGGGTGATGTTGATGTCCTTCGCGGCATCTTCCACTGCATCCTTAATATCGTCAGGATCTGTCAAGCCGTCTTCTATAACGTCTTGTTTTACTTCGTTCATAAGATTTGTGGCTTCCTGCTGCCCGACCTCGTTTGCAAGTTCACCGGTAGTAACCAGCTCTTCGGTTGCGGCCGCCTTCTGATCTTCACTTAACTTCTCTCCGCTGGCGCTTTCGTAAGCCATCATAATTCCGGTCAATGCTCCCGTACCGGATACTTCGATGGGAGATGCTGCAACTACATTACAGTTTTCCACGCCGGATGTCAGCAATGTGCTGGCGATCATGGAACTTGTCACAAAGGTAAGGTTAGCCACCTTTACTTGAACACCGCCGCTGCCAGTCGGCTCCACATAAGAGCAGCTGTATGTACGGGTTCCGATCTGCTCTTCGGACGCGATCCCTTCCATATATTTTCTTTCATCAGCGTTGGTAACTTCTATGGTCTCAACCTTGTCCGAGGAGGTCCCGAAATATTCATACATGGACTTCTTCTGTTCGTCCGAGAGGTTGGCCCCAAGGGTTACGACCTTGGAGTTGTCTGCTTTTGCTACCATCGGCATGCTGGCACAGGTAAGGACTGCTGCCAGCATGACGGGTATGATTCTTTTCATCTTTCTCATAATGCCTGGTGTAATTCACCATGCCCCCTTTTCATTATTCTCGCAAGGGCTGCGGCCCGGATATAAGGCGCGCAGCCTGCGGTTCTTTCATTTATCTCCCCTAATATAACATATCCGGCTATATTTGCAAAGAAAATATGCCTTAACTATTTCTAAAGATTTTCTGTAGTCTCTGCTCGAACTGGACTTCGTCGATAATCCCCTGCATGATGCCAAGCAGCCTGCCATTCTGGAAAAATACGAATGTGGGAACAATATCCGCATCGTATTTGGCGGCAAGAAGGGGGGATTCATCGATTTCCACCTCGCAGAACCGTACTTTATTACGGTACCTGGGTTCGATTTCCTCAACGATTGGCTTCATCATAGCGCATTTGCCGCACCAGACGGCATAGAACATGACGACTACCGGAAGCGGGCTGTGCTTAGTCTCTGCATCAAAATTTCCTGCTGTTAAATGTAGCATAGTATCAGCCTTTCTTATAGGATCTGTAATCAGCACTTGGGATTCAATGTGTGATACACCTCATCCATAGACTTTTTCAGACAGGACAATTTTTGGTTCAGCCCTCTTCTGCGGTAAGTGAATTCACATATTTTGTGCTTCATGCCCTTTTTGTTTCTACGTCCCATATGCTTACTTCCAGACACAAGTTCTTCCTTATTAATATATGCAGCCCTATGCCGGGGATTTCCTTTTTGCGATCAACTTGCAGATGGGATTGCCCAGAGATGAGAATTTCTCCTCATACTCCGTCATAATATTACCTTGGCTCATGAATTCGTCATGGTGAAGGTCATAGGTACAGTTGGCAAGTTCGAAGGTGGATGATTCGCCCAGCTGCTCAACGGAGAAATCGAATAGCAGACGGTTATCCGTCTTAAACTCGACGGAGCCATCTTCGGCTAGTACCTGGTCGTATCTTTCGAAGAATTCTTTGGAAGTGAGGCGCCTTCTTGCGTGCCTTGCCTTAGGCCATGGATCGGAAAAATTCAGATAGATGCGGGAAACTTCGCCGGGGGCGAATACATCCGCGATATCCTGGGCATCCATACAAAGAAAGCGGATATTGCGAGAAACCTCGGTGCCGAAAGCAACATCCTGAAACTTTTCCACCGCCCGCAGAAGAACGCTTGAATATCGCTCGATTCCAATGTAGTTGATCTCCGGATGGAGCGAAGCAAGGCTTAAGAGAAACTTTCCCTTTCCCATGCCAATCTCAATGTGGATCGGATGGCTGTTTCCAAATATTTCCTGCCAGGATCCTTTGTGCTCTGTCTCGTTCTTTATGACTTCCGCGCATTGGCTAAGAACGCTCTGCGCGCGGGGAATATTTCTAAGGCGCATGTGTATACCTCCTGTTTTCAAGCATTTATGCATATTTCCTAGTGTATCTTCTTGAGGGGAAAAAGTCAATGTGGGAAAGAGCTGGTTTAGGGTTTGTAATAAAGAAGATTTTTGTTAAAATTGACTATGGTAATTTAAATAAATAGGAGTATTATTATAGAATAAGTATGGATATATGCAAATAAGCAGGAACGGAGGGGCATATGGACTCTATTATTGAGAAACTGTCTGATATCGAGAATACGGCGGAAGCAATCGTAGAACATGCAGAAGCCCAGAAGTATGGGATCGAGAAGAAGATTCAGGCAAAGAGAGACCAGTTCGACAAGGATCTGGAGGCTCAGACGCAGAAGAGGCTGGATGAGATCCGGGCAGAGGCGGAAGCGAAGATGGTTCAGATTCTGGAGGAGCAGCGGGAGAAGAACCGCTCCACAATTGACAATCTGAGGAAGGAATATGAAGAGAATCATAGCGCATATGCCCAGGAGATTTTAAAGCATATTATAGAGGTGTAGATCATGGGGAACGTAATGTCATATAGCGGGATCGTTGCAAAGATCCGGGCTATGCAGGCGAAGCTCCTTACCGATAAGGATTTTGAGAACATTGCCAATTTAAGAAGCGTGCCGGAGGCAATCGACTATCTGAAAGAAAAGCCTGCCTATGCGGAGTATATGAATCAGATGGACATCTCCCTGTATCATAGAAGGCATGTGGAGAAGGTGCTGTACCAGTCCTTGTATGATGACTATACAAGGATATTCCGCTTTGCAGGGATGGAGCAGAAGAAGTTCTTAAAGGTGTACTGGAAACGGTATGAGATTGACTTGATTAACTATTGCCTGCGGATTGTATTTAACCATTATGATAAGCCGTTTGATCTGGATTATAAAAAGGAATTCTTTGACAAGTATTCAAAACTTTCCATCGACAAGATGATCGCGGCCAAGAACATAGACGAACTGGTGGATAGCCTGAAGGATACGGAATACTATGCGCCGCTTAAGAAACTGAGAGATTCTAATGCGGCCACTTTATTTGACTATAATCTGGCTCTGGACTTATACTATTTTTCCACCATGTGGAGAAAGCAGAAAAAGATTCTGAAGAACAAGGAAAAGGAACTTTTAACAAGGGATTACGGCACGAAGATCGACCTGCTGAATGTCCAGTGGATCTACCGGGCGAAAAAGTATTATCATATGCTGCCTCCGGATATCTATTCCCTGACTATACCGATCCAGTACCGCTTAAGCGTTGCGGAGTTTAAGGGACTTGTAGAGGCCCCGACGCTGGAGGAATTCGAGCATCAGCTGGAAGAGACGTATTATGCAAAAAAGTATCAGCATATGGAAGGCAAGACTCTGGAGCAGATGTATAAGGAATGCCTTATGCATCTGTATATTACTGACCGCAGGCGCGATCCGTATTCTATTGCTACGATAAATACCTACTTATTTTTAAAGGAAGAAGAGATATATAAACTAACAACAGCCCTTGAATGTATCCGTTACGGCTTATCTTCAAGAGAAACGTTAGGATACTTAGGAGGTGTAATTCAATGATTGTAAAGATGAAGTTTTTGAGCATCAGCGGACCCAGGACGGATATTGACCGCGTCTGCGACGTATACCTGTCCAAATACGAGATGCAGTTCGAAAACGCGGTCACAGAACTTAAGACGACAGATAATCTGCTGCCTTTTGTGGAAGTCAATCCTTACAAGGAGTCCTTGGCCAAGGCGGAACAGTTTGCCGCCCTTCTGCCCCCAAGCGATGCAGTGGCGGATTCCATGATGACCCAGGATGAGATGATTGCCATGATCCGGGAGATCAACCATGAATATCTGGAACTGCAGGAGAAGAAAGAACTGCTTAAGAAGAGCAGGGATGAACTGAAGGATAAGTTAAACGTAATGGAGCCGTTCAGGCCGCTGGAACTGGATCTTCATAAGGCGCTCAGGTACCGGTATATGAAGATACGGTTCGGACGGATCGGCGTTGATTATTATAGGAAGCTGGAGAAATATTTGTTTGAGGATCTCAATGCCGTATTCCTGGAGGGAATCCGAAACGAGAATTTCGTCTATGGATGCTATTTTGTGTCGAATACGGAGGCAAGCAGAGTAGATTCTGTGTTCAATTCCCTTCACTTTGAGCGGATATCCATTTCCGGTGAATATATCGGGACACCCTCGCTGGCTTGCGAAAGCCTGCAGCAGGATATCGACAGCACGAATGAGAAGATCGATGCAGTGGACAAGGAGATCGAGGAACTGATGAGAAGCCATGCCTCCAAACTGTTAGGGGCACAGAAGCGGCTGGAGGAACTCTCCAATAACTTTGATGTCAGGAAGATGGCAGCGAGGCTGGAAGAAGGAGACAATAAGGAGGACTATTATATCCTCTGCGGCTGGATGGGAGAAGCAGATGTAGCCGCGTTCTTGAAGGAGTCTGAAAATGATGACAAAGTGTTCGTGGTAGTGGAAGAGGATCGGGAGAAGTTCTTTGGAGATCCGCCGACAAAGCTTAAGAACCCTAAGTTCTTCAAGCCCTTTGAGATGTTTATACGGATGTATGGACTTCCGGCCCATGACGAGATGGATCCTACGGTCTTTGTAGCCCTGACGTATACCTTTATCTTCGGGGCTATGTTCGGAGATGTTGGCCAGGGATTGTGCCTGTTCGTTATAGGAGGACTCGTCTACCTGATGAAAAAAGCGAATCTTGCAGGAATCATTTCCATAGCCGGAATCTTTTCTGCGTTTTTTGGGTTCATGTTTGGAAGCGTATTTGGATTTGAGGATGTTCTGCCAGCCATATGGCTAAGGCCTGTGGATGCAATGACGAATCTGCCGTTCATCGGCCAGCTGAACACCGTATTCATCGTGGCGATCGCCTTTGGCATGGCGCTGAATATTCTGGTAATGCTGTTCCATGTCATCAATGCCATACGGGCGCATGATACGGAAAATATTTGGTTTTCGAATAATGGGATCGCTGGACTTGTATTCTATGGATTTCTGGTACTGACGGTAGCCCTTTATATGACTGGACATAAGGTGCCGGGCAATATCATGATGGTGGTATTCCTTGGAATCCCTATCCTACTGTTTCTATTTAAAGAGCCGCTTACCAATCTGGTGACGCGTAACCATAAGAAGCTGGAAGAGGGCAAGGGGATGTTCCTGGTACAGGGATTCTTCGAATTGTTTGAGACGATGCTCAGCTACTTTTCCAACACCCTTTCCTATGTGCGTATCGGGGCATTCGCAGTCAGTCATGCCGCGATCATGGAAGTCGTGCTGATGCTGTCCGGGGCGCAGGATGGAAGCCCGAACTGGATCGGAGTCATCATAGGCAATATTGTCGTATGCGGACTGGAAGGCCTGATCGTGGGCATACAGGTGCTGCGCCTGGAATACTATGAGATGTTCAGCCGGTTCTATAAAGGAAGCGGACGGGAATTCAAGCCATTCAATAATCATAAAAAAGAAAAATAATAATCCAATTACAAGGAGGATATCAATCATGACATTAACGGTAAAACTCTTACTTATTGCAACACTGGTGCTTGGCATCATCATTCCATTTGGCTATTTTCTCATTGGGGAGAAGACAAAGAAGCGGTATAAACGCGCCATCGGGGCGAACGCATTCTTTTACTTCGGGGCCTTCGCTATAGCGGCCATCATGATGTTCGCCGGCGATCCGGTAAAAGCCGCGGATACGGCCCAGGCTGCTGCTTCTAATGCTACAGGATTCGGCTACCTTGCTGCTGCGCTGTCCACCGGTTTGTCCTGCGTAGGCGGCGGTATAGCCGTTGCCAGCGCCGCCAGCGCGGCTCTTGGCGCTATCAGCGAAGATTCAAGCGCGCTCGGTAAGTCGCTGATTTTTGTAGGTCTTGCAGAAGGTGTATGTCTGTACGGACTGATCATCTCCTTCATGATCCTGGGTAAACTGTAATATGAAGATGTATCTGATCAGTGATAATATCGATACCCTGACAGGAATGCGGCTGGCTGGAGTGGACGGCGTCGTAGTGCATGAGCGCAACGAACTGCGGGGAGCCATTGAAAATGCCATGAACGACAAGACGGTGGGAATTATCCTGCTTACCGAGAAGTTCGGAAGAGAGTTTCCCGATCTGCTTGACGAGATTAAGCTGGAACGTACCATGCCGCTTCTGATTGAGATTCCTGACAGGCACGGAACCGGACGTAAGAAAGATTTTATCACTTCATATGTAAATGAGGCAATTGGCCTGAAACTGTAATGATTATAAAGGGAAACCTATTCCAATAAAAGAAGGTGACACACTTGACGTTAGAACAGAAGATCGAACATCTTAAGGATGCCGCCATGCAAGAGGCAAGAGCCGAAGGCAATGCCATTATGAAGCAGCATGAAGATGCCTTAGAGGGCGTGTTCGAGCAGCATAGGGCGGAAGCACTCCGCCAGTCGGAGACCCGGATAAAAGCAGAAGGCATTAATGCCAGTCAGCAGCTGAATATGGCGATGTCCAAGGCTCAGTTGGAACTTAAGAGGGAATTGAGCAAGACTCAGAAAGAATTGAAAAAAGAACTGTTCCTGGAAGTTGACGAAAAGGTGCAGGAGTATATGAAGACGGAAGATTATAAGCATCTTCTGGTTGCGTACATTGAGAAGGCTGCAAGATTCGCGGGCGGGGAAGCTATGACTATATATATCAATCCTACGGATGCCGATAAAAAGGAGTATCTGGAGGAACATACCGGCATGACGTTGACCATAAGCAAAGAGGATTTTATCGGAGGGGTGCGCGCAGTCATTCATGAGCGCAATATTCTGATCGACCGCGCATTCAAGGGCGCGATAGACAATGAGTACCATAAATTCGTATTTAAGGGAGGTGCGGGAGTTGAATAGTGTAAAGACTGGAAAGATCTACGGCATCAATGGCCCCGTTATCTATCTGAAAGGCAAGACTGGATTCAAGATGTCAGAGATGGTATATGTGGGAAAGGAAAAACTGGTAGGCGAAGTCATTTCCCTGGATAAGGATCTGACAACAATCCAGGTATATGAGGAAACTTCCGGCCTTACGCCAGGGGAAGAAGTGGAGGCAACGGGTGCCGCAGTATCAGTTACGCTTGCTCCCGGTATCTTGAACAATATATTTGACGGTATTGAGCGGCCTTTGGAGAAGATTGCCGATTCTGGCGGAGCGTTCATTACCCGAGGCGTCAGCGTAGATTCCCTGGATACGCAGAAATTATGGGATACCCACATTACCGTGAAGCCAGGCGAGGTTCTACATGGAGGTACAGTAATCGCGGAGGTTCAGGAGACGCATGCGATCCTGCATAAATGTATGGTGCCGCCGGACATGGAAGGTACGGTAATCTCGGTTGTCTCGGATGGCCAGTATACAATTAATGACGTGATCGTGACGATGGAACTATTGGATGGCAGCAGGAAGGAATTGACCATGATGCAGAAGTGGCCAATCCGCGTTCCCAGGCCGGTACATCACAGATATCCGGCCAGCGTGCCATTGATTACCGGCCAGCGAATACTGGATACCATGTTCCCGATCGCCAAAGGAGGTACAGCTGCAATCCCCGGGGGATTCGGAACGGGAAAGACGATGACCCAGCATCAGATCGCAAAGTGGTCTGACGCAGATATTATCGTGTACATCGGATGTGGCGAGCGTGGCAACGAGATGACACAGGTTCTGGAAGAATTCTCCCAGCTGGTGGATCCCAGAACAGGCAACCAGCTGATGGACCGGACGACGCTGATCGCCAATACGTCCAACATGCCGGTGGCGGCCCGCGAGGCGTCTATATATACTGGGCTTACGCTGGCGGAATACTACCGGGATATGGGATATGACGTGGCGATCATGGCGGACTCTACCTCCAGGTGGGCGGAGGCTCTGCGAGAACTGTCCGGACGTCTGGAAGAGATGCCGGCAGAAGAAGGATTCCCGGCATACCTGGCATCCCGTCTTTCTGCGTTCTATGAGCGGGCAGGAATGATGCAGACGCTGAATGGGTCGACCGGGTCCGTATCTATTATCGGCGCGGTATCCCCGCAAGGCGGAGACTTCTCCGAGCCGGTTACGCAGAATACGAAGCGATTTGTCAGGTGCTTCTGGGGGCTGGATAAAACTTTGGCTTACTCCAGGCATTTTCCGGCAATCCACTGGCTGTCCAGTTACAGCGAGTATCTGAATGACTTAAGCGGCTGGTACTCAGATTATGTATCGCCGAAGTTCGTAGATTACAGGAATCGTCTGATGGCTCTTCTAAATCAGGAGAGCAGCCTGATGGAGATTGTAAAGCTGATCGGAGGGGACGTTCTTCCGGATGACCAGAAGCTGGTACTTGAGATTGCCAAGGTCATCCGATTGGGATTCCTGCAGCAGAATGCGTTTCACAAGGACGATACTTGCGTGTCCATGGAGAAGCAGTTCAAGATGATGGATGTAATCCTGTATCTGTATAAGAAGTCCAGACAGTTGGTGGCTATGGGAATGCCAATGTCGGTATTGAAGGCGGAAGGCATATATGAAAAAGTGATTGCTATCAAGTACGATGTACCGAATGACAATCTGCAGCTGCTGGATCTATATAAAAAGGATATTGATGATTTCTACCATCGCGTGATTGAGAAGAATGCATAAGGGAGGGAGCGGACATGGCAATAGAATATCTTGGATTAAGCAATATTAACGGCCCTCTCGTTGTCTTGGAAGGAATACAGGATGCCTTTTTCGACGAGATTGTAGAGTTTGTGGTAGAAGGCAGCACGAGAAAGATGGGCCGTATCGTAGAACTGGACGAAGACAAGGCTATTATACAGGTATTTGAAGGGACGGAGAATATGTCTCTTACCAATACCCATACGAAACTGACCGGCCATCCGATGGAAGTTGCGGTATCGCCGGATATGCTGGGGCGTACGTTTAACGGAATCGGGGAGCCGATTGACGGGCTGGGGCCGATTACCTCGACGGACAGGCGGGATGTAAACGGGCTGCCCCTGAATCCGGTTCGCCGGGAATATCCGAGGAACTATATCCGTACGGGTATATCTGCGATTGATGGGCTGACGACATTGATCCGTGGTCAGAAACTGCCAATATTCTCTGGAAATGGCCTTCCTCATGACCAGCTTGCCGCGCAGATAGTAAAGCAGGCATCGCTGGGAGATAATGCAGAAGGAGAGTTCGCGGTGGTATTCGGAGCGATGGGCGTAAAACATGATGTCGCCGAGTTCTTCCAGAAGACTTTCGAGGAAAGCGGCGTGTCGGACCACGTCTGCATGTTCCTTAACCTGGCCAATGATCCGGTAGTAGAGCGGCTGATCACGCCGAAGGTGGCGCTGACGGTTGCCGAGTATCTGGCTTTCGAGTGTAATATGCACATCCTGGTCATCCTGACGGATATGACTTCATTTGCGGAGGCGATGAGGGAGGTGTCTTCCTCGAAGGGAGAGATTCCGTCAAGAAAGGGATATCCGGGTTATCTGTACAGCGAGCTGGCCACCATATATGAGCGTGCGGGAATTGTAGAAGGGGCGAACGGCTCGGTGACCCAGCTTCCGATCCTGACCATGCCAAATGACGACATTACCCATCCGATTCCTGATCTTACCGGGTACATTACGGAAGGACAGGTGGTTCTGGACCGGAACCTGCATGGCCAGGCCATCTATCCGCCCATCAGCATCCTTCCGTCCCTTTCACGTCTGATGAAGGATGGGATCGGCGAAGGCTACACGAGGGAAGATCATCAGGATCTGGCAAACCAGCTCTTCTCTGCTTATGCAAAAGTAGGCGAGGCCAGGAATCTGGCTTCTGTTATCGGTGAGGATGAACTGTCGCCTATTGATAAGCAGTATCTGAAGTTTGGAGAGGAGTTCGAGCACCGCTATATCGGCCAGGGTCCTACCGAGAACCGTACAATTCAGGATACCCTAGATCTTGGGTGGGAGCTTTTAGGGCTACTACCAAAAGAGGAACTGGATCGTATCGATACAAAACTGATAGACAAATATTATCCAAAAGAGGCGCAGGAGGCTTAAGGATAAAGCGATATTTTGACAGAAAGGAAGTCGGTATATGGATCCCCGGGAATTTCCAACCAAAGGAAACTTAATGCTTGCGAAGAATTCGCTTGCCCTTGCCCACCAGGGATATGACCTGATGGATAAGAAGCGCAACATTCTGCTGAAAGAGTTGATGAGCCTGATAGATGAGGCCAAAGATATACAGGAACAGATCGATACTACCTTTACTAAGGCCTATGCATGCCTGCAGAGAGCCAATATAGAGCATGGAATCAGCAAGGTTCAGGAACTGGCATTTACCGTCCCCATCGAGGATTCAATCCGGATCCAGACCCGCAGCATCATGGGGACGGAGATACCATATGTGAAGTATGACGCGAAGCAGAATGACCTGACCTATGCATTCAGTACGACGCATGAGTCTATTGATATTGTCCGTGAGGCGTTCCGGGAGGTAAAGGATCTGACCATCAAGCTGTCGATGGTCGAGAACGCGGCATACCGGCTGGCGACGAATATCAAGAAGACCCAGAAGCGTGCCAATGCGCTTAAAAATATTACTATCCCTATGTACAGCAATCTGGTATATACGATCAATAACGCGCTGGAAGAAAAGGAAAGGGAAGAATTCACGCGGCTGAAGGTTATAAAGAAAATGCAGGGCAAATAAGAAGCACATTGATGAAAGAGACGGTCTATGGACAAAAGGCCGTCTCTTTTTTGACTCTGCATCAGGAATATGCACCGAATGACAGGAATGGTAAACAAAAAAAGTAATAATTTCGTCATTTGATAGATAATCATTGACTATATGGATATAGGTGTACGCAACTTATTGCAACGTTCCCGTAAATTAGTTATAATGATACTATTCATTAGGAAAGTATACTAAAATGATGCCTCAATTGGAAAATAGTTGAAAAGGGATGTGCCAATGGAACAGAAAAAAAGTAAAGACAATGTATTATACGTAAAGATGTTTGGCAGTTTTTCCATGATTTATGCTGGGGAATCTGTATTGGGAAATAAGGTAAGCGAGACGCAATTTACGTATATGATGCAGATTCTATTGCATAACCGGAAAAATGGAGTCAGCAGGGAAAGTTTGGAAGAGATGTTGTTTGGAGACCGAGATATCAAGAATGTCCATCACACAATGCAGAGTGTTATCTATAATGCTAAGAATAAACTGAGAAAAGCCGGTCTTCCAACAGCAAATTATATTCGGATGGAAAAGGGCGTGTTCTATTGGACCGATAATATACTGGTTGTTGAAGATGCTGCAGAGTTCGACCGCCTGTACAAGGAAGCGCAGCAAGAAAAGGACATAAATGCCAAACTTCAAATTCTACTTGAGGCATGCCATTGTTACACAGGGGAATTCCTATCTATGTACGCCGGTGTCATGTGGGCTGCCGCAGAAGCAAGGAGATACAGAAAGCAGTTCTGCCAATGCGTGGAGGAGGCAGCAGAGATACTCCGGAACAGGCAGGACTACCTGCAACTAGAGCAGTTAGGTACATATGCGTCCGGTATTGTGCCGTTTTCCGACTGGGAGAGTCTTACTATGGAGGCGCTGATCGGAATGGGCAGATATGAGGAAGCAGGCAGTTTATATGCAGAGACCGTTGACCGTTACTTTAAAGAAAGAGGCATCCGCCCATCGCAGAAGTTAATGGATTCGCTGGATCAATTAGGAGAACAGATGCTGCATCCCTATGGAATGCTTGACAAGATACAGACAGAACTTGCCGAATCCAGAGCGGATATATACGGTGGATATCTGTGTTCCTATCCTATATTCCAGGGAATATACCGCATGGTGACCCGGATGATGGATCGGGGAGGCCAGTCCATCTACCTGATGCTATGCACGATTATTGACAGCAAAGGAAACCCAATGAAGGACGGAGAACAGTTGGAAGAGTTATCCCGCCGTCTGGGTGATGCGATCTGCACATCTATCCGCCACGGAGACGCGGTCAACCGGTATGGAAAAGGCCAGTACTTGGTGCTGCTGGTTAATACGACGCTTGAGAACTGTGCCGTGGTTCAGAAGCGGATCAATAATAATTTTCTGATTGGGAGGCAGCGTACTGGGGTTCAATACTATGTAAGCAGCGTGACTTGTGAAATTGAATAATATATGTGCAAGGCGCATTCTTAATGCTCCGCTCCTCGTTATTACGAGAAGCCGGGGCTTTTTTTCTGCCTGAAAAGTGAAATCAATAAAAAAAGTCAAAATCTCCTTTAAAACGGTTGATTTTTGATTCTTCCTTTGATTAACGCTTTGCTATGATGGCATTAGAATCAAGATTTATATGGGATAATGCTGAAAGACAAAGCGGCGAGGAGATGAAGAATATATGAAATTACAGAAGGTGTCAGCCATTCTAGGCCTTACCGTCTGCCTGATTGGAACCCAGATTCCCGGCAATTATGCTGCGAATGTGGCGCAGGCAGCACAAGAAGAGCCAGAAGGCATAAGCCAAGGAGACTCGGGCGTGCTGGATGAATCGCAAGATATGCCAGTGTGGCCTGATGAAGGAAGCACGGCAGGGAAGACGACAAGCGGGCAGACGGAAGGAAATGAAGGAAGCGGTTCCGGGACGGAAGGAAATGAAGGGAGCGGCTCCGGGGTGGAAGAAAATGAAGGGAGCGGCACCGGGACGGAAGGAAATGAAGGAAACGACTCCGGGACGGAAGAAAATGAAGGAAGCGGCGCCGGGACGGGGGAGATACCTGGCCAGGATACGAGACCAGAAAAGCCGGATGCAGGAGTAGAGCCAGGGGGCGGGGCAGGAACAGAAGTGCCCGGGCAAGCCCCTTCTGGAAGTGGAAATATAAAAGTACAGCCAAGGATAAACGGGGGAGGAAAGGGCATAGCAAACTACAGGCCTTCCGCGAAGTTCTCGGACGACCGGGAGAAGATAAAGTATAACGTGGAGATTCCGCTAGATAATCTCCCATCCTTCATTACCCAGGAGATGATAATCGGAGCATTAAAGTGCCAGGATGAGACAGGTTATCCCGCATCTGTGACGATTGCCCAGATTATTCAGGAATCCGGATTCGGCAAGTACGGACCGGGAGGGGAAGAAGGGAAAGGCTTATCCTATCTGGCATACCAGTATAATAATCTGTTTGGAATCAAAGGAACAGGACCTGCGGGCAGCGTAGGCATGAGTACCTGCGAGCAGGCCAGTGACGGATCCGCTTATATGATTACTTCCGGTTTCCGTGTGTATAACACTTACACGGAATGTATAGAAGACAGAACGGAACTATTAAAAGAGGTATATAAGGATCTGACTTTTGGTGTCGAAGATGCCAATACATTTGCCATAAAGGTGGGCAGCCGTTGGGCAACCGATATTCAGTATAGTCAGAGCCTGATCGGGCAGATGGAGAGATATGATCTATACAGGCTCGACCGCATGACGCTGGATGAGTTTGACGGGCTTTTGGGGACGTTTGTAAATCCGTGTCCCGGCTCGACCTTGACTAGCGGCTTCGGACCAAGAAGCATGCCAAAGGCAGGCGCAAGCACATATCATAAAGGCATTGATATGGGAACAGGTACCTATAACATCCCAACCTATGCAGCAGCGTCAGGAACAGTAACATTAGCCGGAGAGATGGGGACGGCCGGGATTATGGTTGAAATTGACCATGGAGATGGGCTGGTCACCAAGTACATGCACCATGACAAAATATATGTTGAAGAAGGACAGAAAGTAGAGAAAGGGCAGCAGATAGGGCTGTCCGGCACGACAGGCAATTCTACAGGCAACCATCTACACTTCCAGGTGGAAGAAGATGGGGTGGCAATCGATCCCGGCCTGTACCTGGGGTTTTAGCAACTCGTCTGAGGTTCTTCCGGAACCAGCCATCACCGGAAGAACTTCTCCTCTAATGAGCGGGGATAGATCGAGCATTCCGAAACCATTTATCAGCTTGCTATATTAAAGTCAATGAATATTATACAAAAATCCTTTTTTCACATGTAATTTTGTCGGTTCTTTTGTCTGTGCGTCTGCTAAGATAGACGAAAGGTAAAAGCGCATAGCGGCCGGAGATAAATTTTACGAAATGCCTGGTTGGGAACACCTTAATAAATAATAGAAAGAAGAAACAACGGTGGGGAAAAGAACATACTACATCGGTTCTCCGAACGGAGTTATTCTCTGCGTGGATAAGCGGCTGAATGGAGAGACGATTGGCCGGATTTATCATGCATACAGCAAAGAGGCAATACACATCTCAGGCATGGAAGAGATGATCGTCTATTTGGAAGGCTTCTTTGACAGATTGGGATTCCCGTTTCCTGGGACAGATGAAAAGACATTCCGTATATCGGGAAAAAAGACAGAACGAGAAGAAAGGATGATAAAGGTTATGCGAGAAGAGGACATATTAGAGAATCACGGAGATGCCGGCACTTTTATTATCCGCGTACAGCATAGGCAGCATAGTAGCTGGCAGGGACTAATTACCTGGGTCGATGAGGACAAGACGGTTGCGTTCCGGTCAGCACTGGAACTGATTAAGCTGATAGACGAAGCGTTGAATGATAAAGACGACGAGTCGGGTAACGAGACATTTGTAAAGAGTTGAGAAAACGTGCAATTATGATGGAATTGGAGGAATACGCGTTATGAAAATGTTAAAAAGATGGCTCGCGTTTTTCGTGGTAGTGGTATTGCTTATAGGAGTGGCGTTTAACGGACGTAGCCCAATTGCTGCGAGTCAGATAGACGAAGGAAATACGACGGAAGGGGCGGCAGCAGGACCCGCAATGGAACAGCAAGGAAGCGAAGAGCCAGAAGCCGCGGACAACAGCAATTCAGAGAGCAACGGCGATATGAACGGGGCGACCGTACAGGAGATAGAGCCGGATACACAGGCAGGCGAAAGCCAGCCAGCTGCATCGACAGAAAACATAGATAATGGAACAGCAGTATATCAGGATGCACTGGAACTGAAGCAGGAAGTGAAAGATGAGAACGGCAAAGTTATCTGCACCGTAACTGCGAATGTTCAAGATGGGACATTCGAAGCAGACACCTCCGAAGTTTCAATGGAAGTTGCAGCGGTGGAACCCAATATTTCTGAAGAAGTAAAGGCATTGATGGAAACGACCATAGACGAGGGGCAGATGCTGGGAAAATATTTCTTCTATCATATTATCTTCAAAATAAATGGCGTACCAACAGAGCCGGGTCGTGAAGTCAAGATCACATTTGAGCCAAAAGATTACCAGATTGCAGATGTAAAGAAAGCAAGAACCTTCTATTATAATGAAGCGAATTCTATCGCAGGAAATCAACAGGCAGAAATCATAGAGATTACACAGAAGGCAGATAAGATCGCAGAATTGCAGAACGCCGGACAGAGCACAGAGCACATCGACGATTATGATCTGGCCGAGATCGCTTTGAGAGATGATGGCTCGGCAGATAAGATCCAGATGGAAGGCAGACGTTCCACAATCTATGGATGCTATCTTAAAGAGCCAAAGCCGGAGGATGGAACGATGAATGGCGGCGCTTCTACAGAAGGAGAGACTAAGGAAGAAGAGACAGAAGGCAAATCGGATATATCAGGTACGGCGGCTTCCATAGAGGAATCAAGAACATTACAGTATGAGGATGCGAATGTATCGGTAACGGTTAGCGCGAATAAAGAAGGCATCATACCTGCGGATTCAAAACTTAAGGTCATTCCCGTCCTTCCTGATGATAAGAAAACCAAAGATCAGTATAAAGAAGTAGAAGATAAACTGAAGGACAAGGCGAAGAACGAAAATTACAGCATTGCAGGATTCCTGGCTTATGATATCAGTTTTGTTGATGAAGATGGAAAAGAAGTCGAGCCAGACGGCAATGTGAAAGTCACGATGGAATACAAGAAAGATGTAATTCCAAAAGAGGTGGAAGTAACAGAGAAAGGCCTGGGCGTAACGGTGATGCATCTGGAAGAAAATGAGAAGGGCCAGGTAAAGAAGGTTGTCGACATGGTTGCGGATGATGGATCAAAAGCATCTGTGGAAACAACAGACAACGGCAAGGTGAAAAAGGCAGAATTTGTTACAGATAGTTTTTCTACGTTTACACTTGCATGGCAGGAATATGAGCCATTACTTACAGATTATGCCAACGGCTCTGTGAGAACTAGCGATAACAGTTTGGGAGCGCCGGAGCACAATAAGCGTATCAAATATAATGAGAAAGATAAGGATTATACGCTGACACTGGATGTTACCGGGAAGAGAGGAAAAAAGGCTGGCGTAGATGTACTGCTTGTAATTGATAAGTCTGGAAGCATGGGCTTAAATGATAACGGCCGGACGGACTCTAATTATTTCAACCTGATGCCGACACTTAAGAAAACGGTTCCGACTCTTGTCGATACGATATTGCCGGATTCGGATTCTGTTAACCGGGTGGCAGCGATCAGTTTTAGCAGTGATGATTATACAGGGAACGATATTAGTACTGACTGGGTTGACTATAATGGGAAGAGTGGATTTAATCGGAAAATAGAAGGCCTGGGAACAAAGGGAGGAACCAACTGGCAGTTGGCAATGCGCAATGCGGATAAGAAGTTGAAGCCAAGAGCTGAAAGTCAGAATAAGAAAGTCGTAGTGTTCTTGTCAGATGGCGAGCCTACGTATCGATATGAGAAACGTTCCTATTATCCATACGAGGAATATGAGACAGGGGGCGGCCAGAGTTATAGCAGCGCTAATCTTACGAATGCCGTGGATGAAGTTGCAGGTTCTGACTATTTAAAGGATGCCGAGATCTATTCGGTATATCTGACAAGTCAGACCAGCACAAGAATGACTGAGTTTGCAAATAAACTTACAGCCAAGAACATTAATGCCCACGCCAAAGATGGAACGAATATGGCAAGCGCGCTTCAGGAGATTATCAATCAAATTGTCGCACCGGCGTATCAGAACGTGGTTATTGAGGATACTCTGAGCGAATACGTTCAGTTTCATGATTTTGACCAGGAAAGGAAACCGGTAATAACGGTAAAGAAGACCACGGCTGATGGAGGGACGACAACGCTTAGCCAGAGTGATTACACTCTGAACTATAATTCCTTGACAAAGAAGATATCCGTCAGCCTTCTACATGGAGAGGCATTGGAAGAAGGGGCGACATACAGCATCAGTTTTGATGTGGAGCCGACCGATGCTGCAACGAATTACTTTATAGAACATGGAGAATATCCACATATTGGAGATGAGGGTACGGATGCCGATGGAAATTACACCAGTTCCGGCAAAGAAGGATTCTACTCAAACAGTACTGCAACGGTTAAATATAAGGAAAATAAGGAATCCTTGCAGCAGACGGCAGCATATGCAATGCCGGTCGTACAGGTGGAAAAGGCATTCTGTGATTTTAGTTTTGATAAAGTGAATTCAAAAGACAACCCGGTAGCTGGCGCAAAATTCCTGCTAAAGAATGATAAGGATCCTTCCATAACTTATGTAGCGGTTTCGGAAAGCGACGGAAAAGTTACCTTTAAGAATCTGCGGGTTGGCGAGTATACTTTGACGGAAACGGCAGCAGCAAAGGGGTATGTCAGAGAAACGGCAGAATGGAAGGTAAAAGTTGAAAGGGGCAAAGACGGCAGTATTGCGGCAGCCCTATACCAGTCTGATGGAACAACTCTGACGGAAGGGCAAAAAATCGTCAACTACACGGAGAAGGAAGAAGCAGTCAAGAATTTGGAGAGCGATAAAACCGCCAGCGTGGTTAATGAAGCGGATCGAGTCTTCCAGATTGAACTGTCCGCATCTACTAAAGGCAGGGATGAGGGAATCGCAGCGCAGGCGGCGAGCATCGTGCTCGTGCTGGACGCAAGTGCCTCTATGCAGGAGAATGGCAAGAAACTGAAGGACATACAGGATGCAGCAAAAGCCTTTGTGAACACGACGAAAGAGAAATCTCCCATCAGCGAGATTGCCGTGATATGGTATCAGGGATCAGAGGGATCATCTTCGACGATTACGGACAGTGGATTTTATACGCTGGATACAAGTGATAACGTGGACGCCATCAATCGCTTCATCAGCAACAAGAACGCGTCTGGCGGAACACCTATGGGCGACGCGTTAGAAGAAGCCAATTCTATATTAAGCGGACGTCCGAATTCCAGCAAGTATGCACTCCTTTTTACGGATGGAATGCCAGGATATAATTCCAGCAACAATAGTTTCAACTGCATGGTGGCGAATCATGCCAACAATGAGGCTAAGGAAATCAAGGAATATGCCAAATTATATACGATTGGATACAAATTAAGCGGCAGTTTTAAGTGGGAAGAAGGTCATAGCCAGGATAGTACTAATAATCACGGAAGCCACAAGACCGAGACGAAGGCTGCGGACTTTCTTAAGAATTACCTGGCATCGAGCCCTGAGGGTGACAGAACCTACGCTTATACGACGGATAACACCGATGGCCTGACGAAGATATTTGAAGATATTGCCGGCCAGATTGGAGATTTATATAAGATCAATCCGGAAAAGATCGTTGACGTGATCGATGCGCGCTTCGAATTGACGGAGGAGTCCAAGAAGAAACTGGAAGCAATGGACGGCGTGACGGTGGAAGTGAATCAAGATGGCATGACTACCATCACCTGGACAAAGGATGCAGCCGTGATCGGAAATGCGGAGTCAACAGATCCTGACAATCAGCCATGGAGCGCTAGTTTTCAGGTGAAGGCAAAGGATGACTTTATTGGCGGCAATATGGTACCTACGAATGGTGCAGCATCCGGAATCTATATAAGCGAGGATTCGACAAAATTGTTCCCGCAGCCATCCGTCAATGTACGACTTCTTTCCTTGGATATGGAAGATAAGGAGATTACAGTATATAAAGGAGACTCCATTAAACCAGAAGGATTTGCTGACGAACTGGCAGATACGCTCAAGATTCTAGAACTTGATCAAAAGACCGTTACAGATACGGGAAAGCCAAGTTATCCGGAACTGACAGAGTCTCAAAAAGCAGAACTGCAAGAAAAAGGAACCATTACTTTAGGCGAGGATCAGTCTGTCGAATATGTTTATCCAAATACAGATGAAGCGGTTGGATACTTTGTACATACCTATAAACTGTCCGAGAATCCTGGCGGCAATATGGCGGAACATGTAGTTGATACAGCAGGAGATAGAGTAGAAGTCTATGAACTGAACGTTCAGTTTATACCATATGCTACGAGCGAGCGAGAAGCGATGCCAGAACTTGAAGGAGTCCTTCCGCCAACGCAGACCGGTGGAACAGAACTCAATCCGGATCCGGATCGGCTGATTGCACAGGGCGAATATGTGGTAAATGTAATTGCCGGAGAATTGCAGATAACAAAGAAGCTGACTGAAACATCCGATAAAGACCAGACATTTATATTTACGATAAAAAAGGATGGATTGATATATAAGACAGTTACTTTGACCGTGCCTGCGAATGCCACGCAAGCCACTTATACAGGAGAGGATCTAAGCGACCTTGCGCGTGGTGAATATCTGGTTACCGAGACGCTTTCTGATGGGTATGCGGTAAAGGAATTCTCGATAGGCGAGGGAACAAACTGCAAGAGTAGCAGGAATGAGTCAGAGGAAACCGCAACGTTTACGATGGGCCTGAACAAAGCAGGGAAAGATGTGATTGCTGAAGCCGACTATGAGAGTGGCATTTTAGGGCAGGCAATCTATACAAACGAGAAGGTAATAAGAGACTGGAATATAAAGAAGGTAAGTTCCAGCGATCCAAAACTGGTTTTGGCCAACGCACAGTTTAAGCTGCAATCGACTACTGGCAGCACGGCTTACTATGGCAAGTCTGATGAAAATGGCATTGTGAAGTGGTACGCCAATGAGGACTGCACGCAGGCATTGGCAGGCAAGATTGCTGCAGATACGTATCAATTATCGGAGATGAAAGCGCCTGACGGCTATGCCGTAAGCACGGACATCTGGATGGTAGAAGTTACAAAGAATGGCGCATTAAAGACCATTACGTCTGATGGCAAAGTAATAGAAGGCAACAGGGAAGAAGGAACGACAACCATATTCTTCCAGTTTGAGAATGATCCGGTATACGCCCTTCCGAAGGCCGGCGGCCCGGGAATATTCTGGTATACTGCTGGCGGCACGCTGCTGATGATATTAGCAGGCATGCTGGCTCTATATAAAAACAAGAAAAACGAGGCTGTGCTTCGAAATTAAAAATCCAATGGAGAAAGGGAGAAAAGATTATGAGTAAGATCAAAAAGGCTCTAGCAATGTTTTTAATATTCGCTATGGTGCTGGGAATGGGGATCACTACCTTCGCGGCACCGGGCAATGCGAACAGTAAGGTTACTGTTCAAAACGCAGACAATGCTACGTTAACGATTGCGCAGGTAATTGAGACGGACAATACGGCGGTAACAGGATGGAAATTTACGGATGGCGCGGCAGCGGCATATAGAACTGCATTTGGCGGCGCGGAAAATGGAGATGATGATCAGAGAATTATTGCCGGTCTGATAAAGTATGTTGACGCAGACGCTGTAATTGATGATTCCATCAAGGATAACATAATCTCTGCGGACGCAGATAAGATTGCGGCAGCATTAAAAGGGCTTAGCAACGATATGTTTACGCCTTTCGTAAATGGCAGTGCAGTTACTTCCGCCGGCGTTTATGCGATCAGGGCAACAGAAGAAGGTTACGTATATAGTCCAATGGCAGTTTATGTAGGATTTGGCAAGGAAGATACAACACAGATCAATGCCAAAAAAGCGCCAAATAAGGTTGATAAGACTGCAGAAGATATAGAGAAAGTGACAGAGATCAATAAGACTGTTACATATACTGCAAAATCAACGATACCTTATATTCCTGAGACAGATACGAACAAGACCTATGTATTCGCGGATACATTGAGCGGCGCGACTTATAATGTAGTTAATGGAAAATTACCAGTGGATGTAAAGGTTGGAACAAGAGAGCCGGTATCTTACTCTGCCGATGTAACAGAAAATGCTGATGACACGTCTTCATTTGTATTAGATTTATCAGATTTAGTTCAGAATAATGACTATGCAAATCAGAGCATCGTAATCTCTTATGATGTTACAGTGACAGATACGAAAGTTGGAAACGATATTCAAGTAGGTAATGACAAAAATAATCCGAACGATAAGTATGGATCCGATCATGAGGATGTTTATACAGGCCAGATTATATTAACCAAGACCGGAGACGGTGGGAAAAAACTTAAAGATGCACAGTTCAAAGTATATAAGAAAGTAAAGAATGATGCGGGGAAAGAAGAAATTTTATTCGCGCAGTTTGACAAGGATAACAAACTGTCAGGCTGGGGAACGGAAGATGCAGCAATGGTCATTGTTACAGGCGAGGATGGAACCGTTAAAGTTCAGGGCCTGGATTTAGGAACCTACTACTTCAAAGAGACAAAGGCTCCGGATGGATACAGTGTAAATACGACGGATTCTGATGCTAAATTAGAGTTAAAAGATGGAAAACCGGCTACAGCAATTGTAGAGGCAACAGCTTCCATGGCGGATACGAAACTTAACGCCTTGCCGGGAACTGGTGGTATCGGTACGACAATCTTCACAATTGGCGGCTGCCTGATCATGATTATCGCAGCAGCACTGTTCTTTGCATCACGCCGCAAAGAAAACAAATAGTTTATTTGGCTGCAGGGCGGAGAAGCGTCCGCCCTGCATTTTATATATACAGCATCAAGGAGAACTCATATGAAGAAGAAATATTCTAACATTATAATCGTGGCTGTTTTTATCATAGGGCTGTCCTTGCTGCTGTATCCAACTATAGCGAACAAATGGAATACATACAGGCAGTCAAAACTTATCAGCAATTATGACGCCAAGGTGGAAGAACTTAAGAAAGCCGGAAAGATTGATTATGAAAAAGAGTGGAAGAACGCGCGGGATTATAACAGCGCGCTGGTTCCAATGATTCTGCCCGATTCTTTTGCCATTGCTGACGCAAAGGAAGAAAAGGATAGATTCTATGAGTCGTGTCTGAATATTACAGGCGATGGCATAATGGGGATGGTGGAGATTCCAAAGATTGATGTGGAACTGCCAATCTACCATTATACTACCGAGGAGGTGCTTAAGAATGCGGCGGGGCATCTGGAAGGAAGTTCTCTTCCGGTAGGAGGGAAGAGCACCCACAGCGTGATCTCCGCACATAGAGGCCTTCCCAGCGCAATACTATTTACAGATCTGGATAAGATGAAGAAGGGCGATCACTTTATGATCTATGTTCTGGATGACATCCTCTGTTATGAAGTTGACAGGATCAGTATCGTGAAGCCGGAGGATACGTCGGATCTGAATGTAGAAAAAGGCAAGGACCTGATGACGCTTTTGACCTGCACGCCGTATGGAGTCAACTCAGAGAGGCTTTTGGTAAGAGGTCACAGGGTCCCGTATAAAGAGGCTTATAGTAGTGAGAAAGATTCTTCTATCAGCCTGGAAACGAATTACATTCTCTGGGTAGTTATAGGATTGCTGCTTACGGCAGCATTGATAGGAGGAATGTATGTGAGGGAGCGTAAAAAGAAGCATGAAGCGTAAGATAACGACATTTATATTTGGATTATTGTTCCTAATCGGATTCGCAGTTCTCATATATCCGACTGTCTCCAATCAATGGAATACTTACAGGCAGCAACAGCTGATCTCAAACTATGATAAAGCGGTCAGCAATATGACGCCGGAAGATTTTGATAAGGCGTGGAAGGCCGCCGAGAATTTTAACAATTCGTTCGACCTTAATAATATCTTTGGCGATGTCTTCAGCACGCAGTCCGATCTGAATGACATCAAAGACACAGAATACTGGAAAGTTTTGAATGTAGGCGGTAATGGAATTATGGGATATCTGACGATTCCCAAGATTAATGTAGAGCTTTCTATTTACCATGGAACCTCCGACGAGGTATTACAGACAGGCGTCGGACACCTGAACGGAACAAAACTTCCGATGGGCGGCAAGAGTACGCATAGCGTCCTCTCTGCTCACAGAGGGCTTCCATCGGCAAAACTATTTACAGATATCGACCAGATGAAGAAGGGAGACAGATTCTATCTTCATATTCTGGATAAGAATTTTGCATATGAAGTAGACCAGATTCTTTCAATGGTTGATAAGGATGACCACGAGGCGCTGGAGCAAGCCCTTCAGATTGAAGAGGGCCAGGATTATGTAACTTTATTTACCTGCACGCCGTACGGCGTGAACACGCACCGGCTTCTAGTGAGAGGCCACAGGATTCCTTACGATGGGGAAGAACTGGAAAGCAGCCTGACAGACTCCATGGTGCAGGCGATTCAGAATTACTATATGTTATTCTTGTTACTTGGCTTGGCAGTGACTGCGATCATGATCATACTAATGAAACATCTGTTCAAGCCTCATAGAAAGCAGGCTAGAAAAGATTCGGAGGAGGGTAAGAAGTGAAACTAGGAAAGATTATGAAAAAGGGAAGCGCAGTCGCGCTCATCTGTGCATTGGCCCTTCCGGTATTGACCTTGGTGAATACACAGGCAGCGGACAGGATTGATACGGGCAGACTGTGCAGCCTGACAGTAAAGGTGGATACAGAGTCTACCACAGGGGATTTCAAAGAAGACCTTGGGCAGATGACGATTCCGGTAGCGCTCTATAAGGTGGCTGATGTGGATGCATCCGGAAGATATACGGAACTGGAAGGATTCCAGGGCCTGGGGCTTGATGGCATCAGCGCTTCCACGACTGCGCAAAAGTGGCTTGACATGGCAGAGGCGGCATATGGGAAGATTACCGATGAAACGCAAAAGACGGAAGAGATATTCGTTGCTGGCGGGACAGGGAGCGCCGGAAATCTTGCAACTGGAATGTATCTGGTGGTGCCCGGGGAAACGTTTAACCAGGACTATTCTTATAAGTATACATTTACGCCGTATCTGACGGCGCTGCCCGGCAACTTGTATGCCCAAGGAGGCACTGACGAATGGCTCTATGACCCGGTTATCGGGCTGAAAGCAGAGCGTGAAGAGCAGTATGGAAGCCTGATCATTGAAAAGACCTTAAGCAGTTATAATGAGTCTCTGGGTAGCGTTGATTTTGTGTTCCAGGTGGAGGCAGACAAGAATGGAGAGGCGGTGCGAAGCACGGTGGAACGTATCCGGTTCAATGGGGCGGGAACACAATCCGTAGTTGTTGACCGGATTCCGGTAGGCGCACAAGTTACGGTTACAGAGGTATACAGCGGGGCGAGCTATACGCCGGAAGGGGAGGTAGTCCAGAAAGCGACTATCGTAGCCCAGCAGTTGGTGGATGCAGGTCAGGCAGTGGCAGCAACCGTATCATTTAATAATAAATATGACGATAGGCTGATTCCAGGCACAGGAGTGGTGAATCATTTTGAACCGCCACAGGAAGAAGGCGATGACTGGAATTGGTCGCAGAAGTAAGGGAGGCTGGAAGCAATGAGAAGATTCTTAAAAAAGAAAACCGTCTGGCTGACCGTCGTAGCAGTTGCTTTGGCCGGAAGCATGACGATACACAGTGCCATCGCATATTTTACAACTTATGCGACGGCTAGCGGATCCCATCCCATATCCATCGGGTCGAAGACGGAGATTGTGGAGGAATTTGACAACTGGACCAAGCATATTCAGATACAGAATACGGGAGAAAATGAATGCTTTGTGCGTGTAAAGGTATTCTGCGGTAGCCAGTTTACGGTTCAGTTCTCCGGAGAGGCCGGAGCATGGGAAGAAAGAGACGGCGACGGCTATTGGTACTATAACGACGTTCTTCCGGCAGGAGAGATGACAAAGGAACTTCTGGCAGAGATTACAATACCGGAAGACCTGAAGGATAGTTTTAACGTCGTAGTAATCCAGGAGTGCACGCAGGTGCTTTATAAAGAAGATGGCACCCCTTATGCAGACTGGAGCAAGATTATCGATACGACAACGGATATTGGCGGAGAGGGGGAATAATGAATGAACAATAAGAAGAGGACCTCCCGCAGTAACCATAAGACGACGATGGCGTTATTGGCGCTGGCAATCATACTGCTGGCAGCCAGCGCGCTGGGGAGCACAAGGGCAGCGCTTACCTATTTCAGCGAAAATTATACGGCCCAGCTGGAAGTATCCCACATCGGCGTAACGCTGGTGGAGAACGGCAAGAACATTAGTTCCAGGGATTATGCCGGAAGCGGGGATGCGTGGAAGGAAAGTCAAGGAGAACTTCTTAAGGATATGCTTGGGAAAGATGAAAAGGTTGCCCTTGGGAAGAAGTATGAAGAGAAACTAACTGTAAAGAACAGCGGTGCAATCGATGAGTATGTTCGGGTAAGCATCGTGAAGAGTTGGACGGATAAAGATGGAAACAAGGTAACATCCCTGTCGCCGAAATTAATTGATCTTGGGCTGACGGGAAACGGATGGATAAAAGATGAGAACAATTCCACGGAAGAACGCATCATGCTTTATTATCCAAGGGTGTTAAAGAGTGGAGAGATGGCGCCCATATTTGCAGACAGCATCCGGATTGACGATGCAGTGGCAAATAAAGTAACCGAGGAAACCCGGATTGAAGACGGTCACACGGTGATTACCACTACATTTAACTATGACGGCGTGAATTTCAATCTGGAAGCAGAAGTGGACGCGGTTCAGACGCATAATGCGAAGGATGCTATCAAAAGCGCATGGGGCATTGACGTAAATGTGGCTTCTGACGGGACTATAAGCCTGCAGTAGGGAGGAGAGAGACATGAGAAAGAAAATCATTCGTTTTGTTCTGATGCTGGTCATGCTTGCTGCCATCCCTATGAGCGTATCCGCAGAGAATTTTAAAGGCAAGGATGGATGGAAAGTAAGTTTTGACGGAGACAAGATGGACAGCACGTTCAAAAGTTCTGATATTGATGAGGCGGTATATAAACTGCAGCCAGGAGATTCCATAGAGATTACTCTGACTTTGGAGAATACTTATAACGCGGATACAGACTGGTACATGGCCAACGAGGTGCTGCAAAGCCTGGAAGACAGCGACAATAGCGCGAATGGCGGAGCTTACTCCTACATCCTTAACTATGTAAATCCGAGAGGTGAATCTACATTACTTTACAGCAGCGATTCCATCGGAGGCGAGGGCGACAGCAAAGGCGGGAAAGGCCTTCATCAGGCAACGAGTTCATTGGAGGAGTTCTTCTATCTGGAGCGGATATCAGGTGGGAAATCAGCAAAGATTGTCCTGAAAGTATCTCTGGAGGGAGAGACGCACGGAAATGATTACCAGAATACATTGGCAAAATTGCAGATGAAATTCGCCGCTGAGAAAGCGGCAGGCGCGCCGCCTGCGATGGGTACTCCGGGCAAGAAGGCGAAGACCGTGAAGACTGGCGATGAGTCTAGCGTAATGCTTTACATATCTCTGGCAGCGCTTGCGCTGGGACTGATGATTCTGCTTCTTGTACTCAAGCGAATGAGAGACCAGAAGGATGAGCAGACATCAGAAGCACATGGCGGATATGGGAATGGAAAGGAGGCCGAATAAGTATGAGAGTAAGTATGAGATCTTGCGGGAGATTACGAAAAGGCCTTCTGATAATGGCACTTTTGCTGTGTATGACCGTTCAGACTGCATTTGCGGCGGAAGGAGGAAATGAGAAGGAATATACCTATACGGTAACGCTATCCGCAGGGAACCAGGGAACCTTTAATGGAACCGGCGGCGTACACGTAATCGGCGGCTCAGCCCAGATATCAGGCGGGGATGCCATCAGGATTACCGGACTGAGAGCCGGAGATGTGGTGGTGCTGGATGCAACTGCTGGAATGGTTGATCTGAAAAACGGCGATAAGTACTATATAAAGGGCGTCCGTGAAAGCGGCCGCGACAACAATACGGTTGCGGACTCTGCATTTACGGTGACGAAGGATGCAGAATATGTGGTTGCTTATGGCATCCAAGGCGATATGGTATCTTATACGGTCAATTATCAGGACGGCGGCGGGAATGAACTTGCCCCCAGCCGTACCTATTACGGGGCCGTGGGCGACAAGCCGGTGATAGCCTATCAATATATTGAAGGATATCGCCCTGATGCGTATAACCTGACAAAGACGCTTGGCAAAAATGAGGCGGACAATGTATTTACATTTACGTACACGCAGTCAATCGTTCAACAGCCTGCTGCAGGCGGCGAAGGAACGGAAGGCGGTACGGATGCGGGCGCGCCTGGAACGCCTGGAACGCCGGCTACGCCTGGTACAACGGCAGGCGGCGCAGGGACGGCAGGGGTCGGTGCAGCGGCTGCTGCGGGCACGGTTGAAACGCCGACGGCAGAGAATACGGATGAAGAGGTACCGCAGGGGACGGTTGATCTGGATGACGAAGATACGCCGAAGGCCAATATTGATGCTTCGGATTCTGATACTGTAAGGAATCCCAGCCCAGTACCGATCGTTCTGGGAATCATGGTTGCAGTGATCGCTCTGGGAGCCTTGATAGGGACCTACGTATATTTCAAGAAAAAGCATAAGGCAGATTCATAAGGGAAATGGGAAAACGAAAAAAGAGACGCGCAGCGTCAGGAAAACATAGAAACACTCTGGCGAAGATATTCAGTATCGGAGGAACGGTACTTTTGATCCTGGTTATCGTACTATGCATCCCGATTACAGTCCCCAGGCTGTTTGGCTATGATATATATACGGTCATCAGTGGAAGCATGGAGCCGGCGATCCCCACAGGAAGCCTGATCTATACGAAAGAGATTCCTCCAAAAGAGGTAAAGAAGGAGGATGTCATTGCATTTTACAGGGGCACGGATAGCGGTGCGATCGTCACCCACCGGGTGGTGAAAAACCAGACTGTATCCGGTAAATTTATCACAAAAGGCGATGCCAATGAAAAGAAGGATCCTATGCCTGTCGATTATGACGAACTACTGGGCAAGGTAGCGTTATCCGTTCCATTTCTGGGAAGGATCCTGGCAACTGTGGCAACCACGTCGGGAAAGGCAGCGGCCGCATGCCTGATTGGCGTGGCGGTGATATTTCACATCATTGCAGGACGGCTGCGGGTGGATGATGAGTATTAGTTAGACTGTAAACAAAAAGGAAGCGTTTGTGGGCGGGCGGTTCGGCGCCGCCCGGGGAACGCTTCCTTTTATGATATTTCTCTTATGATGTTTTTCTTATGATATCTAACTGGCAGAATGAGACCTGAATTATATATGTACACTCATAAGTTTCTTAGTCTACAGTTTCCTTGACTTCTCGGCTCCAGCGTTGATGCATTCGATAACGGCTGCCCTCATACCGCCCTTTTCCAAGGCTTCGCAGCCTTCGATCGTCGTGCCGCCAGGAGAAGTAACCATATCCTTCAGTTCGCCTGGATGGATGCCTTTTTCCAGAATCATCTTGGCGGTTCCAAGGCAGGTCTGGGCCGCCAGGCGGTAAGCTGTAGCCCTGGGGAGCCCCTGCTTTACGCCGCCGTCAGCCATAGCCTCGATGAACATGGCTGCATAGGCAGGTCCTCCGCCGCTAAGTCCGCATACGGCATCGATTAAGTGTTCCGGCACAAGTTCTACGATGCCAATGGACTCATAGATTGCCTTTGCAGCCTCCAGTTCGTCTGCGTTGAAATCATTGTCAGAGCAGAGGGCAAAGGCTCCTTCGAATACCATTGCAGGGGTATTAGGCATGATACGCAGGATTCTGGCAGCACCGTCGATCATGTCCTGCAGACGTTCAACAGTAACTCCAGCAACGATAGACATCATGGCCTTGCCCTCCAATGCCTTCTTGCACTGCGCCAGTGCCTCTGCGGCATTCTGCGGCTTTACTGCCAGAAGCACAATGTCAGCGCTGCTGCATACTTCCTCATCATCCTTTGCCAGGTTTACGCCCCATCCCTTGGCCTTTTCCATCATGGCAGGGTTAATGTCATAGACATAGACGCTTTCCTTTGGAAGAACCCCGCTTTCCAGCGCTCCATAGAGAATGGCGCCTCCCATATTGCCACATCCGATAATTCCGATTTTTTTGGTGATCATTTTCTTCCTCCTTTTGTTAAATGGTTAACGGGACACGTAGCAAAATTGAAAAATGCTACGTGTAAAAATGAAAAGTGCACGCAGCAAAATTGAAAAATGTTACGTGTAAAAGTGAATATTGTTACGTGTCAATTTTATGACATTCCCACACCTTGTGTAAGTATTCTGGTTTCTCAAGCAATAATTTTGTGCCTTCTGCCATGCATCTGGCAGCATAAATCATTCCTTTTTGGCCGATGCTCATGCCGGCCTGTTTGGCGGCAGCCCAGTGGTGAAGGGGCGTGCCTTTGCACATGGTGGCGGCGCTGATGGTGATCAGCGGTACCGTGTGGCTGACTTCGGAAGCATCGGTTCCAATAGAGATTGGTACTGGCTTGTCTTCTAATGGCTCTAGCCCTGCGAAGTAGAAGCCGTGGCTGGTGAGACCGGCTTCCCGGGTAATGTCTGCCGCAAAATCCAGTTCTTCCTGCGTATACTTCGGAGTGGGGATTCTCGTCATGGCATCATAGTAAAGTTCAGCAAGAACCCGGTTTACTTTCATTTCCTTACAGCTGCCAACCAGCTCGATCTCCACACTGGTGCCGGTCATCATAGCGGCGCCCCGAGCACAGTCATCCACGCGTCTGCTGGCATCTTCCGTGCGTGCCCGCTTGCTGGAGCGGATAAAGTAGTTGGTCTTTGCAAAATCCGGCACCACGTTGGCGGGCAGGCCGTTATCGATATAGGCATAGTGCATGCGAACATCATCTGCAACGTGTTCCCGCAGATAGTTGACGCCAATATTCATAAGTTCAGCCGCATCCAAGGCGCTTCTGCCATTTTCAGGGGATTTGGAAGCGTGAGCGCTGACTCCATGGAAGATATAGTTCTTGATGTCCTGGGACTGCCAGATGTCGTTACTAACCCGGTTGCTGTCAAAAGGATGCCAGGTGACAGCAACGTCCAGGTCATCGAATGTGCCCTGGCTGTTCATGATAATCTTTCCGGACATAATCTCTTCCGCAGGACATCCATATACGCGGATAGTCCCGGCTGTATGGCTGGCCTGCATATCTGCCTTTAATGCGCATGCAGCCGCGGCGGCTCCGGTTCCAAGAAGATTATGCCCGCAGGCATGGCCTAATTCTGCCAGAGCGTCATATTCCGCCAGGAAGCCGATGACGGGCTTTCCGCTTCCCCATTCTGCGGTAAAGGCTGTGTTGATTCCGGCTGTTTTGCAGGAAATCCTAAATCCGTTCTTTTCTAACAGATCAGCGAGGCATTTGGAAGACAGCGTCTCCTGGTAAGCCAGCTCCGGGTGGCGGAAGATATAATCGGCAGTCTGGATAAGTTCCGCCTCGTGGGACTTTAGCCAGGCTGCAATTATATTTCCCTTATTCTCTAAGGTGTTCATGGTATGCCTCCTTGGTTGATCATTCGGTTTCCGGGAAGATGCCTTCCAGAACATCCAGATATTCCTGGCCGAATGTATCTGTATAGTCTTTTAGAGCAAGTTCCCCCGCTTTTTCTCCATCTTCGCCCAACCTCTGAACCAAAACCTGGCAGATGGTGGATTTAAGATGTGCTGTATGGAAGTTGAAATCTTTCATACAGGAAGTTCCCAGTTCTTTTTTCTTTTCCGCCAGGGCAGATACTTCCCCGGGAGAAAGCGGATGGCCCCAGTCGAATTCGCAGCGTTCCCCGCCCCAGCTCATGGCAGTGGTGGTTGGAGTGCATACAAAGTCTGAACGAAACCCTTGGTAAACTGCATTGTCAACATTGACACAATATAATTTACCAAATTCTGTTAGACCGTGTTTTTTCCATGCGTCGCACCAGGCGCATTTGGAAATGTAGGTCTGCAAGGTAGGTTCTGTACGCAACTGGCCGAATTCCATCTGTCCATCGTAATCCGGCTTCCATTCCCCATATGCCTGGTTTGTCATCGTGCTAAGTTCGTCGCCATGGGCCAGCGCATTGGCTGCCATTCGCTGGCCTCTTTCATTTCCATATGTAGTCATGCCGGCAAGTATGGCTTCTTTTCCTTCTTCTCCACAGATTTCTATGGCGCGCTTGGCCAGATATGCAAATAGAATGGCATGATGTTCAATCTTGCAGTTAATGGGTTCATTTGCCATAATTTTGAAGCTCCTTTCCTGTAATGTGATAAGATGATTATACTATAATTAAAGGGAAAATGCATTAAGATGTATGACAGCCTTTTGACATAGATCCATTATTTTATTGCGGGGGAAAGAAAAGAGGAATGTTCGGTGGAAAGCAGGTAAAGGCGAAAAAGCAAAGGGAAAGGATGATCCAAGATGAGAATACGATAGTCTGGGAGGGCCTGCGAGGTCTTTTCTTGGAACATGTAGATGCCACATAAAAGGAGAACAGTATGCCAAATAAGAAGATCAGGATATCCATAATCAGAAAATGGCGCCCAACTACTCCGGTATAAGTATAGAAAAGCGTAATAACAGAAGCCATGCCGCACAATACGGCAAGGAGCCGGTGATAAAAGAAGCTGATAATCCCAGATCTGGGGCTGGAATTTATATATTGCCAGATGCTCGCAAAGAGAAAGGGAAAGAAAAGTAGTTTCAGGTGCTCCCAAGTGGATTCGTTAACTGGGCAGAACAAGGCAAAGATAGCCGCGCCGCCGGACAACTCATATAGGAAATGATTCAGCGCGCCCAGAACGGCTACCGCAATGATATAAGGCATGTCTTTCTTTTCAATATACTTCCACAAGTGATTCATATAAATACCTCCCCCACTAATATATGAAGGAAGTAAAGAAAATATGAAAAAAATATAAAAAAACACTTGCATTTTAGAAAAGTATATTATATAATACATCTTGCGTTACAGAAAAAGTAACAACGCAAAACAAGCCAGCGCGATTAGCTCAGTTGGCAGAGCACCTGACTCTTAATCAGGGTGTCCAGGGTTCGAGCCCCTGATCGCGCATTTGAAAATCGCTGTTTTTGGAGCATTTTAGTACTCCGGGGACGGCGGTTTTTTTGTGCTAGCTACATGTTTTGAAACTATTTTATTCCAGCGTATTCTTATAATCTGTTCCCCAGGCACACATGGAATCCAGTAACCAGTCCATCCCGCTCCATGGCTCTTAAGTGGCTGGTCAGCACTTTCTGCGTGATGCAGCATACGGAGCGCATTAACTCATTGAATCTCTTGGTTCCGGACATCAGGTCCTGGATGATCAGGACCTTCCATTTGTCTCCGATCAACTGCAGCGTCATTTCTACTGACTTATATAGAATACAGAGTCGTGATGAAGAGAAATAAGCGCAACAGTATAATAAGATAGTTGAAAGTTTATACTAGATACCGTATAATAGCAGTGACTTATTAAACAAGGGATGGACGAATATGAATGTAGATGAGAGAATTTTGGAATTGCGGCGCCACATGGAAGAAAAAGATATTGACATATATGTAGTTCCGACTTCTGACTTCCATCAAAGCGAGTATGTAGGAGAATACTTTAAAGCGAGAAAGTTTATTACGGGCTTTACGGGTTCTGCCGGTACTGCGGTTATCACCAGGCGTGAGGCGAGGCTTTGGACGGATGGGCGGTACTTTATCCAGGCAGCCGGGGAACTTGCAGACAGCCATGTGGAACTGATGAAGATGGGACATCCGGATACGCCGACGATAGAAGAATACCTGGAGGAAGCGCTTCCGGAGGGAGGAGCGATTGGATTTGACGGGCGGACGGTATCGATGGGGGAAGGATGCCGATATGAAGCAATCGCCAGAAGAAAGAAGGGCAGAGTGGTCTTCCGATATGATTTGATTGACAAGATATGGAAGGACAGGCCGGGGATTTCAGAAGAGCCGGTATTCATACTGGAGGAAAAATATGCGGGGGAATCTACGGCCAGCAAACTTAAGCGCATCCGATCGGTGATGGAGGAGCAAGGAGCCACGATGCATCTGCTGACAACCCTGGACGATATCTGCTGGACGCTTAATATAAGGGGGAATGATATCGAATTCTTTCCCCTGGCTCTGTCCTATGCCATTATCAGCATGGATTATATGTATCTGTATATTGATGAGAAGAAAATAGATGAGGAAATTAAGGACCGGCTGGCTAAGGATGGTGTCTTCCTGCATTCCTACAATGCCATATACATGGACGTCTGCGGCCTGTCATCGGAAGACCGGCTGATGATTGATCCGGACAGGCTAAACTATGCGCTGTATCGGAGCATCCCTAAGGATGTGGTGAGGATTGAGGAAAGGAATCCGGAGATCTTGTTCAAGGCGGTCAAGAATCCGGTGGAGATCGAAAATATTCGCCATGCACAGATCAAGGACAGTGTGGCTCATGTCCGGTTCATGAAATGGCTGAAAGAGAATGTGGGTAAGAGCAGGATTACCGAAATGAGCGCCTCGGAAAAATTGGATGAGTTCCGCAAAGAGATGGGGAATTTTATCCAGCCAAGTTTCGAGCCCATCTGTTCCTTTGGAGAGCATGCGGCAATCGTACATTATTCATCATCGCCGGATACGGATGTAGAACTTAAGAAAGGCTATCTGTTCCTGACGGATACGGGAGCAGGATTCTATGAAGGCTCTACGGACATTACCAGGACGTATGCCCTTGGCAAGATCCCGCAGATTATGAAGGATCATTTTACCATAGTCGCGATCAGCAATCTACAGCTGGCAAATGTAAGATTCCGGAAGGGATGCAGCGGCATGAACTTAGACGTGATCGCACGCAAGCCATTCTGGGACAGGGGGCTTGATTACAATCACGGAACCGGACATGGCGTTGGATATCTTCTGAATATTCATGAAGGACCGGCAGGCTTTCGCTGGCAGTATCGGGCCGGCGAGACGCAGCCCTTTGAGGAAGGCATGATCATAACGGATGAGCCGGGCATCTATATTGAAGGGTCGCATGGTATCCGGCTTGAAAATGAACTTCTGGTACGCGAGGGGGAGGAGAATAAATATGGACAGTTCATGTATTTTGAACCGCTTACCTATGTACCGATAGATCTGGACGCGATCAACCCGGACCTGATGTCCAGAGAAGAGAGAAAGATGCTGAACAAGTATCATAAGGCAGTATATAAAAAGGTATCTCCTTACCTGAACAGCAAGGATAAGGAGTGGCTGGGGAAATATACCCGGGAGATATAGGAAGGCAAAGAGAGTTAACTTCTTTTTTCCTGAACGAAACGGAAAAAGTATAGTTGAAGGAAAATACGTCTCAGTTGTACATTATTATTATAAAAGTTGGCAGTTTAAAAATGGTGCATCATTATAACCAACAATTTGATTATGCTTAATAATAAGTAGAAGTTGGGAGAAAAGAAGTATGGATAAGAAGTTAACGATTAGAGAAAGCTTCCACCTGGGCAAAGGTTGGAATCTGATGTTTTTTGCAATTCTCGCGATGCTGGTAACCAACGCGGGAGTCAACGATGGACTGAACATTGCATTGCCGGCCATTGCCGAAGGGGCGGGGCTTGATTATGAACTATGCCTGAGCATGGGAACCGTAGCGGGCTTCGTAGGCGTTGCGATGATGCTCGTAATTGCCAAATTCCGAGACCGTTTTGGCGGCAGAAAGGTAAGCGCCGCATTGTTCATTATATTTGGGCTCACATTTTACTTCCTGTTTTTGAGGGCAACGAATATTGTAATGTATGGGTTATCACAATGCATCATGGTAAGCTGCGGACAGGGGTGCTTTTATCTTTGCACCGGACCGATGCAGTCCGACTGGTTCCCCAAGAAACGGGGAGTCGTCAATGGAATCAGTACCATAGGCGCGAATATCGGCACAGCGGTGCTGGCGCCGATCATGACAGTATTGCTGACGATGGCAGAATATAAGACAAGCCTTTCCGTGTTTGCCGTAGCGGCCATCGCACTGGGAATATTTGCCTATGCGACGTTAAGAGATGATCCGATTGAAGCAGGCATGTATCCGGATAACGTGACCAAAGAAGTCTACGAAGCGGAATATAAGAATCTGACGGATCATGAGGATTATGTCAGCGACTGGACGATACCGATGATGCTCAGATGCAAGGAAGTATGGCTGGCGGCAGTAGTTCCGGGATTCATTACCCTGGGCCTTCTGGGGATCATTACCCAATTCGTGCCTCGAAATACCGCGCTTGGACTATCCAACGGGGTGGCCATATCTGCGATGACGGTGGCAGGACTGGTAGGAATCGTAGGAAGCTACGCGATCGGCTACATTGACACGAAGCTTGGGACAAAGAAAGCCTGCATGATATACTGCGGCATCTTCGCGCTGGGGATACTCTTTAATCTCCTGGCATCTTACTGGCTGCCTTTTGTATACATCTCCATATTTATCGTGGGATTTTCCCTGGGAGGAAGTACGAATATGTCTCTGTCCTTCCCGGCATCGATCTTTGGAGTACTGGATTATCCAAAGGTAAATGGAGTCATCTTTCCCATCAATTACTGTATCGGATGCCTGAATTTCGTCGTAAACGCGGTAGTGATGAAGGTGACGGGAAGCCTTACGGGCGCTTATATCGTATATCTCTGCCTCTTCCTGATCAATATCCTGATCGTCGCAAAGACGGAAGAAGGCAAGTGGGATAAACTGAAGCATCCGGAATTAATGGCAAAATAATCTGTATGAATAAGAGCATGAGCGATCTGGCCATGCTCTGTTTTTTTATGCGAATCTCTGGAAGAAATCGATAAGTTCTTCCCTGGTTTTTAAGAACCGCGTCTCATCCGGGCTGAAACCTTCGTAGTACAGTTCATTGATCAGCCGAAAGACTATGGTGATGTCTTCCGGACGGATAGCGGCCATGATCACGGTACGAATCTTGTAGGAATTCCATTTGATACGATGATCAAGCGTAGCGATGGACAGGCAAGTCTTTGTACTTGGCTCTAGCGAATACATCAGCACGATGCTGGGCTGGAAGGCAAAAGTCAGGATGGATTCCCGCCGGAGGATGTCGGCCAGATAGTTTCCGGAAACATAGCCCCGGCTGATGAAGTCCTTCGCCAGCATTTCTATCACGGAGAAACGATCATCAGCGACCACCTTTTCATGCCAGAAAGCCTCTTGAAACAACTCCTGGATAGAAGGCAGAGAGGTATTGTAGAGACGGTTGATCTGTGTCTTTACAATGTGGTTTTCCAGTTTTTCCTGATCTGCCTGAGTCAGGAAAGGCGTAATCAGCAGGGTCTTGCAGTTGGGCTCGCGGGTGATCTCCTTGTTGGCCGTGGTAATGATAAGATCGACCTTTGTGAAGTCATAGTTATCTTTTACATATACAGGCAGAAGGGCGCTCAGATCAATGTAATCCTTGAACTTGCTCAGAATCCTATGTTTTAAATCCCAGGAGGAGGACAGATTCAATTGGCACATGATGACGGTCTTAAGCCTGGGAGACGTCCGGTTTTTATAAGCCAGCGCGCCGGAGATGCAGAAGGCAAGATAGAGCAGTTCCGTATCATCCAGATAATTGCCATAAAAATCCAAGGCAAGAGACTGGATGGAAAATGCTATCTCGAATTCAATCAGCAGACGGGAACGCGCGATATCTGACTGCGTCTGTACCAAATTGAAATAATGGACCGGCAGGGACAGATAACGCAGGTACTGCAGCAAGGTTATATAGAAGTCTTCGTTGTCTGAAAAGTCCAGGCGGTAAGTGTCCGCAATCCTTCGGATATAAGTATCTGCCAGGTCAATAATATCCTTTTCGAAAAAGGCCTCAACCGTGGCGAAATTCAATTTACCTGCATCCAGCATCCGGCTGCAGGATACATGCAGATAGATATCCTCGCGCTCAATGGAAGGAAAATGGCAGGACAGCTTATCTTCCAGAGAATCCAGGAGATCTTCTACAGCGTGGACGGCGGTAGAATCCTGGTATTGTACCTCCAGCGGCTCTGTCAGCTCGCGCCCGCTGGTTACGCGGTAATACATGATGGCGATTGCAAGATCCAGAATGACCATGTTGATGTCTTCCATCATGATATTGTACCGGGTCATATAGTAATTGACCTCCTGCATAATAAGGTTGACCACCCGCTCATCCAAATACTGGTACTGATAATAGGCATTGCCTTTGGCGTTATAATTCCAGTTCTCGGTAAAAAGTCGGTTCAGAATCGCCCTTCGCTTCCGCTCGTCCGGCTCGAAAGAGACGGTGTTCTTGTGGCGGTGGAACTTAACGTGTGGCGCCGGAAGGATATAGTCGGCACGGAGCGCATGAAGGTCATGCTCCAGCGTTGTTCGGCTGATAAACATCTCATCCTCCAGATCGTAAAGATTCACCGGCTCATCGGAAAGGCATAGCCGGAAGGCAATATGCCTTACACGCTCATCTCTTGACAGAAAAGAACTGCTGGTCCGGCTTAATTCTTTTAACTGGTCCTGGTTGCTGGACACAAGAAGGTAACCTTCGCTTCGCTTGGAAGCGATACGGATTCCGGTGCCATTAAGGATCTGGTTGATTTCTGCAATGTCATTGCGGATGGTCCGGGCAGATACCTGAAGCTGGCTGGCAAGTTCCTGGCCGGTAGTATAGGCGCTCTGAAGCTGGAGATAATGAACCAACTTCCTCTGCCGAAGCGATAATGTAAGAGGTGTCATATTTTTCCTCCTTATTTAGGAAATGATATATGAATTATTTTCAATAATAGAGAGCAGATCCAGAAAAGTCAAGAAAAAAGAGGAATATTTCTGATGATTATTTCCGCTTTGAAACGGAAAAATGCTGTTTGATATGAAAAGATGACTATATTAAAATTGCATTAGAAATTGAAGGAGGTAATCACTATGAAATATGAAAAAATCAGAAAACAGGTATTGGATGCTATATTAGACGCGGTAGATCAGGGGCTGATCCATGGGACATCAGGAAACATCGCTATGAGAGACGATGAGGATGATGTGGTGGCGATCACGCCAAGCGGAATATCATATACAGGAATGACGGCAGAGGATATCGCAATCGTAGACCTGAATGGGAAATGGCTGGACGGGCCATACAAGCCATCCTCAGAAGTGCCAATGCATACGGCGGTTATGAGAGCGAGGCCGGATGTCAAGGCAACGGTACATACCCATGGAATGTTTGCAACCATTATGGCAATGGGCGATGACGCGCAGCTTGTACCGGTCACTCCTCCCCAGTGCGAATTTGTACCGGTGGGAATCGTGCCATTCACCATGCCAGGAAGCGATGAAGTTGCAGACAAGGTAGTGGAGGCGCTGGGAAGCGCTGGAAGATCCGTATTGATCAAGAACCATGGCATGTTCTGCTGCGGCAAGGACATGAAGGCGGCAATGGCAGCCACTGTTTATACCGAAGAGATGGCGACAACGGCTTACTACGCGAAGGTGCTTGGCAGTTTTGAGCCAATGCCGGAAGCAGGGGTAAAGAAGATGAAGGAATTGATTGCTGCCGACCAGGCAGTCTAAATAGGAGGAATTCGAGAAGATGGCCAGAGAATTTTTTGTAAGCAGTAATGTAGTGTTTGGCAAAGATGCCGTTAAGAAATTACCGGATATGTTAAAGGAATATGAGGCTAAGAGCGTTATGGTGGTCTACGATGCAGGCGTTAAGATGGCAGGCATTGCAGAAAAAGTACTTGCGGAGGTAGAAAAAGCCGGCGCAAAAGTCACCGTGTTTGACGGCGTAATCCCCAATCCCACCAATGAAGTCGTGGAAGAGGCAGCGCTGCTGGCGCAGAAAGAAGAGATCGACGTCTTCGTGGCAGTGGGCGGAGGAAGCAGCATTGACCTGACAAAGGCGGTAAATATATTGATGACCAACCCTGGGCCGATCGGACAGTATGGCGGAATCGGACTGGTAAAAAATCCGGTGCTGCCTCTGATCGCGATACCGACAACGGCAGGAACCTCCAGCGAGATTACGAATGTAGTAGCGCTTACAGATACCAAGGCAGTCTGCAAATACGTGATCATAGACAATAAGATCGTGGCCGACAAGGTAATCGCTGATCCGGAATTTACCAAGACCATGCCTCCTTCTGTGACGGCGGCCACCGGAATGGATGCCATTACCCATGCGGTAGAAAGTTATATTTCCAATAGGGCAACGCCTCTGACAGAGTACCATTCTCTAAAAGGGCTGCAGATTTTCTATAAATATTTGCCGCGGGCAGTAAAGAACGGCGCGGATATGGAGGCAAGAGAGCAGATGATGCTGGGATGCATCATTGCCGGATTCGGGTTCTCTAATGCCAATCTGGGACTGGTACACGGCATTGCGCATACGCTGAGCGCGCATTTCCATCTTGCTCATGGCATGGCGAATGCCACGGTGCTTCCATACGTTATGGAGTACAATGCAGACAGCTGCCCGGAGAAGATGGCGGAACTTGCCCAGGCAATTCATCTGCCGGTGACAGGAAATGTAGAAGAGGATAAGTATCTGATGTCCGCAGAACTGCTGAAACTGACCAAGGAATTGGGCATCAAGACCTTGTCCCAGCAGGGAATTGAGGAAAAAGACCTGGATATGCTTGCGAACGACGTACTGAAAGAACCAGTGCTGGGATTCAACCCCAGACAGAATGTAACCAAGGAAGATGTTCTTGCAATCCTTCGCAAGGCATTATAGAGGCGCCGGGATTACAGGGAAGGAGATAAGAGATGGAAACAAAATGCATGTGTGGAAAGGGAAAGCAGTATCCTCATCTGTTTGCTCCATTAAGGGTGGGGAATATCAGAATGAAGAACAGAATTATCTGCGCGCCTACCAGTCCCAGCATGATTGATCTGAATGGGCACTTTACGCCGGAGATGATCGCATACTTGGAAGAGAAGGCGATGGGCGGCGCGGGAGTCGTTACATATGGAGAAGCGATTGTGCACTCTGCTACGGGAAAGTCCCATAATAAGCAGCTTCAGCTGGATGCATTCGGCGTACGCCAGGGAATGACGGAAGCAGCGAGGGCGATCCATAATGCCGGGGCTTTTGCTAATATACAGCTCTCCCATGGCGGCATGTACGGAGGACTCTCCAGCGTAGGAGGGGACGTAGATACCTGCAGCGTTGCCTATGGACCAAGCGAGATGTCCATGCCGGCAGGCGAGGTAAAGGAGATGCCGAGAGAATTGATCTATGAGATTATCGAATCCTATGGAAAGGCCGCAAGGCTGTGCAAGGAGACCGGATTCGATATGGTACAGGTTCATGCTGCGCATGGATGGCTGTTTTCACAGTTCCTGTCTCCGGTGTGGAACCGACGCACAGATGAGTTCGGCGGATCTCTTGAAAACCGGGCAAGATTCTTCCTGCTGGCCCTGGACGCTGTAAGGGATGCAGTAGGCCCTGGATTCCCGATCGAAGCCAGGATATCCGGTGATGACATGACCGATAAAGGGCTCGGGCTTGAGGAGTGCATCGAAGTAGCCAGGATGATCGACGACAAAGTGGATCTGATTAATGTATCCTGTGGAAACCACGAAGATCCGGATATGTTCTGCCGCACTCATCCATCCGCCTTCTATAAAAGAGGGGTAAATGTGTATCTGGCCGCAGAGATTAAGAAGCATGTGAAGACGCCCGTGGCCTGCGTAGGCTCTTTGAATGATCCGGCCCAGATGGAAGAGATCATTAAGTCCGGACAGGCGGATGTAGTGGAACTGGGGCGGGCAAGCCTTGCAGATCCATATCTGCCGAAGAAGGCATACGATGGCTGCGCGGATGATATTACCCCGTGCCTGAGATGTTACGAGTGCTTTGGCGCTACGGGCCAGCTGGAGATGGTTAAGTGCGCTGTAAACCCTACCATGGGAGAGCAGCTGGCAGCAAAACTGCCAAAGAAGACGCCTGGGCAGAAGAAGAAAGTCCTGGTCGCAGGGGGAGGCCCTGCGGGAATGCAGGCAGCAATCACTGCAGCCAATAGAGGCCATGAGGTCATTCTTGCAGAGAAGTCTGACAAGCTGGGCGGAAACCTTCATCCCGCGGGAGCGGCATATTTTAAAGAAGACATCCGTAAGCTGATTGAAGTGATGGAAAAGAGAGTCAGCCGGGCAGGCGTTGATGTCAGGCTTAATACGGATGTTACGCCCGCTTACGTAAAAGAGACGGAGCCGGATGTGCTTTTTGTAGCAATCGGGTCCAATGAAATGCGCCCGCCAATCAAGGGACTGGATTCTGACAAGGTGGTTATGGCCATTGAGGCAGAACTATACCCGGAGAAACTGGGCAAAAAGGTAGCCATCATGGGAGGCGGCCTGGTAGGAGCAGAGGCGGCAATCGGATTCCACCACGAAGGAAAGGAATGCACGATCATCGAGATGAAGCCCGCCATCGCGGAAGAAGTCAATTCCTTCTACCGGGGAGGGCTGATGCCGGAAGTAGAAAAGGCTGCCACATGCTACGTAGATACGAAGGTAAAAGAAGTGGTTCCATCAGGCGTTCTCTGCGAGCGAAATGGAGAAGAGATGCTGGTGGAGGCGGATACAGTGGTGTGCGCCCTTGGCTTTACCTCCCCGTATGACAAAGTGGATGAATTGGCAGATCTGGTGGATGAGTACTATATTATCGGAGACTGCAAGAAGATAGGAAAAATCTACGATGCGATAAATACAGCGTATTACAGCGCGCTGCTAGTATAGAAATGAGGATAGAAGGAGGACGACATGAAGAAAAAATTGGTATTGTGCACCCAATTGCCGGAGAAGAGAAGGCAGGAGATTGAAGAATTCTGCGATATTACCGTTGCCGGCGAATTGAAGCACGGCAAAGGAAATGTAACAGAAGAATCCATCCGCGAGGAGTGCAAAGGGTATGAGATTGTGGTGCTGGGAGATGAGAATGCCGGTGCTGACACGCTTAGTGAGTGGATAGGATCCGGAATGAAATTTATCGGCGTGGCAAAAGGAACGCCGGTTACGGTAGACAATGAGGCGTTAAAGGCGGCAGGAATTCCATTGTCCTATACGCCGGGAAGGAACCGTGTCGCTGTGGCCGAGTTTAACATCGGACTGATGCTGGCTGTGGCCAGAAAACTTACGCTTAGCGCGACCGGGCTGCAAAAAGGCGAGCATTTGGGCGAGTCTATGGAAAATATTTATGACGTGCCAGACGTAAAGAATGTAATCTGGGGGCCGCTGGATGAGCATCATCCTTTTACCGACTACGGCATCGGCTTTGAACTGTATGGAAAGAAACTTGGAATTGCAGGGTACGGCGCCATCGGACGGGAAGTGGCCGTGCGTGCAAAAGCCTTTGGAATGGAGATTCTCGCGTACGATCCTTATATGCCGGCAGAAAGAATCGAGGCGGACGGCGCGAAAGCAGTGGATCTTAATACGATGCTCGCTAAAAGCGATATGGTCAGCATCCATCTTCCGGTTATGGACGCTACCAAAGGGATGGTAAATAAAGACTGGTTTTCAAAGATGAAGCCTACTGCCATCCTGATTAATACGGCTAGGGCAGCAGTCATTGACCAGAAAGACTTTGTTGAGGCGCTGCAAAATGGAGAGATTGCCGGCGCGGCGATAGACGTGTATTGGAAGGAGCCGGTGCCGGCCAATCATCCACTGCTATCTATGCGAAATGTAGTATGCACTCCCCATATGGCCGGACTTACGACAGACGTAGACAACTGGTCAGGAGAGATGATGGCCCAGGAGGTCCTGGCATATCTCAAGGGAGAAGAAAGAAAGTATATATGGAAGAGATAAAAATCTAAAGGAGAAGAAGAGAAAATGGAAAAAGGAAAAAACAAAAAAGTGATAGCAGCGGGCCTGCTGGTAATGTCGCTTACGATGGCGTGCAACAGCGCCCTGGCCCCGATTCTCGCGGAAGTAGGAAAGTTCTTTCCGGATGCAAGTGATTCGGCAATCCAGATCGTACTTACATTGATCAATCTGACCACGCTGCCTATGATGTTTCTGGAGCCATTTATGGAGTCCAGGATTACCAAGCGTGATATAGCGGTCATCGGTACAGTGCTGATGCTGATCGGAGGATTGATGCCGCAGGTATTGAACACCCAGCTGTGGATGCTGTATGCGGCAAGCATCGTGATCGGCGCAGGTCTTTCCCTGGTGGTGGTTGTAAGTTCATCGTTGATATCCGATTATTTTACAGGAATTGAAAAATCAAGGGTTATGGGCTTCCAGTCTATTTTCGTAAGTATTGGCGGCACTCTAATCGCAAAAGGTTCCGGATTGTTTACCGCTATGGCAGGATGGAAGCGGGGATATCTCGTATTCCTGATCTGCGTTCCGATTACGCTGATCGTCATGCTGACGGTACCAAAAGGAGAAGTGCTTCCCAAGACAGAGAAGGCCAAATCCGGCATCTCAGGGAGCATGGTATACTTTGGAGCGCTATGCCTGATTACCGGTATTTTTGTTGCAACTTTCAATACCAACATTGCTATGTATATTGACCGGAAAGGAATCGGCGATGCGAGCACTGCCGGAACGGTAGCGTCTATCATGCAGGTCATCGGCATCCTGGGAGGACTGGTACTGGGCAATACGGTTAAGATATTCAAGCGATTTACCATCGGAGCGGCAATCCTCATGATGGCAGCGGGAACAGCCATGGTAGGCTTTTCCACAAGCCTTCCGGTTATCTGTATAGGAGCGGCGGTAGTGGGATTCGGATTTGCCATCCGCAATCCGGGAGCAGTCACTTTTGCAGCGAATATGGTTCCTGCGGCGCAGGCTTCCCTTGCAATCGCGATCGTTTCTGCGACCTATAATGTAGGCAACTTTATCTCAGCCTATGTGGTAAACCCTCTGGCAAATATGGCTGGCGGAGACATTTCCAAGCGATTTATCATATCTGCGGCAGCATTGGTGATCATCGGGCTTGTGGCATGCATCAAGGCACCGACGACGGATGCGCAGGCGCTGGATTCACAAGAATAATAGAAATAGACATAGAAAAGGAAGATGGCAGATCGCCATCTTCCTTTTTTGAGGGAACTATGATTTTTATTCATCCCACGGATGGAGCACGACCTTGATAGCCTCTCCGGTCCGCGTAAGCGTGATGCCTTCGTTGATCTTATCCAGAGGAAGAATATGGGTAATGAACTTCTCCGTAGGGAATGTAGGGGATATGGCCAGTTGGAATGCCCTCTTAGACTGGCTGTAGGACGCGCCGAAGTGGCCTTTGATCCAAATGTTGTTATAATGGATCAGGTTACAGTCCAGTTCGGTCATAGAGCCCTTGGGAACGCCTCCAAAGAATACGACCAGACCTCCCTTTTTTACCATATGAATGCTCTGCGTCTGGGTGGCATTGACCGGAGTCGCGGAGATTACTTTGTCCGCGCCTTTTCCGTCTGTCAGTTTATTGACCGCTTCGATAGGATCTTTTTTGGAACTGTTGACGGTAATGTCTACGCCGAATTTTTTGGCCATTTCCAGTCGGCTGTCATTCAAGTCAAGCATGATCACCTTCTGTGCTCCGCGGAATTTGGCAAGCTGCGCCATAAAGCATCCGATAGGGCCGGCTCCAATGATAACAAGCGTGTCAGGGTAGCCGACTTTTACATTTTCCAGACAGGCGAATACGCTGGTAAGGGGCTCGCCCAGGCTGGCAGCGTCAAAGGAGACGTCTTCAGGAATCTCATAGATGCCTCCCCGGCGGATTTTTTCTCCCTTTACTGCTACATACTGGGCAAAACCGCCGGTTCCTGCAAGAGAACTTACTTCTTTATTGGAGCAGTTCTCGCTGTGGCCGCTGATGCATTCGTCGCACTCCATGCAATAGGTTCCCGGGAACAGGAAAAGCCTGTCGCCGACTTTGTATTTCGTCTGGTCCGGGCCGATTTCGTCTACATATCCGACAATCTCGTGACCGTAGATAAACGGATAATTCCCTTTTCTGGAATCGGTTGTCAGATTGCGGATGTCAGAGCCGCACAGGCCCACGGACATAATCTTAATAATAAGGCCATCTTGTGGGCACTTTGGTTTTTCGGTTTCTTCGATACGGATGTCGTTTGGCCCGTACATTAATGCTGCTTTCATTTTCATAATTAAGAACAGCTCCTTTCTATTTATTTCACTTTAAGTATAGAGAGCGGGCCAAATGCTTTCAAACACGATATTGCCGTATTATAACGGCAATAATATCTGAATAAGAAGTTAGAAATTTCCTGAATAAAAAGGAAAATATGATTTTGTGCATTGTACGCTATTTTGCTATCTTAAGTATAAAGATTATGAACGTTCAGCTAGGTACATTTTGATAATATGGAGGAAATAAAGATGGGAAGAGTAGAGAATTATTTATTAGGAATGGATTGCGGAACAACGAATATCAAGGCAATTATACTCAGCGAGGATGGAACCGTGGTGGCTGAGGCCAGCAAGCCCAGCCGGTTTCTGGTGCCAGGCCCGAATATGCAGGAACAGGACGCGACGCAGTGGTGGGACAACACCGTGGACATCTTCCGGACGCTTACAGAGAAGGCCGGCAAGGAAGTGGTCAAGCGAATACGGGGAATCTCCGTCAGTTCCCATACCGTAACCATGCTTCCGGTGGATGCGAACGGCAATCCGCTTCGCAATGCCCTGACGTATCAGGATAACCGATCGGCTGCCGAACTGCATTACATCGTGGATCAAGTGGGATTCAACCGCTTTGTGTCAATCGTGGGAGGACAGCCGGCGGTTGCGTTCCTTCCAAATAAGATTCTGTGGTTTAAGAAAAATGAGCCGGAACTATTTGCCAAAACCGCATGCTTCCTGCAGGCAAGTTCCTTTATCAATTACAAATTGACCGGAAAGATGACGATGGATATCGACCAGGCATCACGGACACAGTGTCTGGATATCAATGCCATGGATTGGTCCGATGAGATCGGCGACGTGATCGGCGTGAACTTGAATGATGTGCTTCCAAAGCCACAGCTGGTGGATGAGATTATTGGATTTGTAACCGAAGAGGCGGCCAATGCTACAGGCCTTGCTGCCGGAATTCCGGTAGTTGCCGGATGCAGCGATGCGATGGCATCCATGTACGCCACAGGCCTCAGCCGTCTGGGAGAGGCAGGGGAGTCCTCCGGAACGACTTCTCTGGTATTCGTAGGCAGCGATATAAAGAGCGCGCCGGACATTCCGGTTGTGACGAAGCCTTGTGCGATAAAAGGCATGCCCTGGGCCTTTGACGCGCCGATCCAAACCAGCGGAGCAGCGCTTAAATGGTTTATAGAGACGCTGGGAGCAGAGGAGCGGGAGTATGCGGCTGCCCATGAGAAGAATATTTACACTTACTTGAATGAACTGGCGCTTGAATCCGCCCCAGGCTCCAATGGCCTCTTCTTTTTCCCGTATTTATTAGGAGAGAGGGCGCCTCTGTGGAATGAATATGCCCGGGGAATGTTTATCGGCATGGACATGGATATGAAGCGGAGCGATCTAATCCGCTCCGTGTTCGAGGGCACGGCGTATGCTCTGCGGCACGTGATGGAAACGGTAAAGGCCTCCGGCGCGAAAGCAAAGGTTCTTAGGATCTGCGGCGGCGGTGCCAAAAGCCGTACCTGGTCCCAGATAAAAGCCTCCATGCTTCATATGCCGGTATATCTCCTGGATGAAAAATCCGGCGATGTTCCGGTTGGAGATGCTTTGATCGTAGGCCATAAAGTTGGAGTGTTCCCGGATCTGACCAAGGCAGTAGAGCAGATTGTAAAGGTGAATGAGATCATCCAGCCTGTGGATGAATGGGTGGAAGCGTACGATAGACTGTATCCATTCTATGTGGACATGTACCAGCATTTGGACAAAGATTTGAAACGATTAAAAGAAGTAATGGAGATATAACAGAAAATTCAGCCAACGTCCGTGATCTGCCGTCTCCCATTATACTTATTTAAAAATAGTTTGGGTAAAAACTCACTTACTGGTATTGCAGAATCAAAATATGTGGTAACATAGAAATAGCATAAAACTAGGAAGAATCGTTGCCAAACTGAGAAAGGAAAGTATTTATGGGGAAAATAGTATTTCTGAATATTGACGGGACGATCAGGGACTTTGACGGCATAATTCCCGATTCCGCAATAAAAGCGATTCATATGGCCCGAGAAAATGGACACAAGGTATGCATCAGTACAGGACGCACATATACGCGTATAGACAAAGAGATCCTGGATATTGGATTTGACGGGATTATATCAAGTTCAGGGGGATATGTGGAGTATGAAGGGGAATGCATCAGCCACAGATACTTTACCCAGCTAGCCTATATCGAACTGATGAATGACTTGCTGCTGCACCAGTGCGTGGTTGAGATTGAAACGGGAAGAGAAAGTTATGTTCTAAGCCAGGACATGGAAGCATATCTGGCAATCAGGGAGAGGATGTATGAGAACCCGGAGGTGGCGAAAAAAGGCGTAAAGCCGCCGGTGCCGATAGACTCCGTGCTGGATGTTCCTGAGGTGGAGAAAATGGTGGTATTCAGCAATCGGATGTCCGGAGAGGATATTCTTGCTAAATGGGGGTATTCTTTCCATATCGTAAACCTGAGCGTGCCATATGAAGAAAAGTGGGCCGGCGAGATTACGCCGGATTATATTAATAAGTCGGAGGGCATCCGGCAGATTCTTCTGGCCGGGGACTATACAAGAGAAGATTCTATTGCCATAGGCGACAATGACAATGACCTGGAGATGATCCGGTATGCAGGCATCGGGGTGGCGATGGGAAATGGTACTGCAAAAGCCAGAGAGGCTGCAGATTATATCGCAGATTCCATAGATGAGGATGGCCTTTGGAAAGCCTTTGTCCACCTGGGCCTGATAGATGAAAAGAAATAGTGCACAAAACGGTAAAGATAAAGTAAATATTGTATATTAAAAATTTCCTCTTTCTTTTATGTTGATTTTGCAGTATTATATTATATGGCGCTAGATATTGTATGAGAATAGTTAGAGCGAACCAACATTTAGTGGATATAGGAGAGGAATCATCATGAGTATTGAAGTAAAGACTAACGTAATCAAGAGAAGCGGAGAGGAAGTTTCCTTTGATCTTGAAAAAATTATTAACGCTATCCGCAAGGCGAACAAAGAGGTAGACCGCCTCCACCAGATGAATGAATACCAGATAAACGCGATTGCAGACAATATTGCACACCGGGTAGAAGAGATTCCCCATGCGGTGAATGTGGAGGATATCCAGGATATGGTGGAGACCGGCATCATGGAGATGCGGGGATATGAGGTTGCGCAAAAATACGTGCGCTACCGTTATAAAAGGGAATTGACCAGAAAGTCCAATACCACGGATAATGGAATATTATCTCTCCTTGAGCATATTAACGAAGAAGTGAACCAGGAAAACTCCAATAAGAATCCGGTTATTAATTCAACCCAGCGTGACTATATGGCCGGCGAGGTAAGCAAGGACTTGTCCAAACGCGTGCTGCTTCCGGAAGAAATCGTCCGTGCTCATGAAGAGGGGATCATTCATTTTCACGACTCCGATTATTTTGCACAGAAGGAACATAACTGCGACCTGATCAACTTGGAGGATATGCTGCAGAACGGAACGGTCATCAGCGAGACGCTGATTGAGAAGCCCCACAGTTTCTTTACGGCGTGCAACGTTACGACGCAGATCGTGGCACAGGTTGCCAGCAACCAGTACGGCGGCCAGTCATTTACTTTGGCGCATCTGGCGCCCTTTGTAGACATCAGCCGTCAGAAGATCCGCAATAATGTCATCGAGGAGCGCAAAGAATGCGGCGAGGCGCTGGATGCGGAGATCATTGCAAAGGTGACGGAGCGAAGGCTTCGGGATGAAGTAAGAAGCGGAATACAGACCATCCAGTATCAATTGATTACCTTGATGACCTGTAACGGACAGGCGCCATTTGTGACTGTATTCATGTATTTGGATGAGGTAGAGGATGGCCAGATCCGGGAAGACCTGGCTATGATTATAGAAGAAGTCATGGTTCAGAGAATGCAGGGCGTGAAGAACGAAAAGGGCGTGTGGATTACCCCGGCATTCCCGAAACTGATCTATGTATTGGATGAAGATAATATTACAGAAGATTCCAAATATTGGTATCTGACGGAGCTTGCCGCAAAATGTACGGCAAAACGAATGGTTCCGGATTATATTTCCGCAAAAATCATGAAAGAACTGAAGCAGGGAGATGTATATCCATGTATGGGATGCCGATCCTTCCTGACGGTGGAGGATTCCCAGCGAAATGAGGATGGAAGCCATAAGTTCTACGGCCGTTTCAATCAGGGCGTGGTAACTATCAATCTGGTGGATGTGGCATGCTCTGCCGAGGGAGATATGGACAAGTTCTGGGAGATTCTGGACGAGCGTCTGGAACTTTGCCACCGCGCGTTACGGTGCAGGCATGAACGTCTTCTTGGAACGATATCGGACGTTGCGCCTATCCTGTGGCAGAATGGCGCGCTGGCACGGCTTAAGAAGGGCGAGAAGATCGACCGGCTGCTGTTTAACGGATACTCTACGATTTCCCTGGGCTATGCCGGGCTATATGAGATGTGCATGCGCATGGTGGGCAAGTCTCATACAGATCCGCAGGCCAGGCCATTTGCCTTGAAGGTTATGCAGAGGCTGAACGATAAATGCAAGGAGTGGAAGGAAGCGGAGAATATCAGCTACTCCGTATATGGAACGCCGATGGAGTCTACCACCTACAAGTTCTCCAAGTGCCTGCAGAAGAGATTCGGGATGATAGAGGGAGTCACCGATAAAAATTATATTACAAACAGTTATCATGTACATGTATCGGAAGAGATTGACGCGTTCAAGAAACTGAAATTCGAGGCGGACTTCCAGAAACTGTCTCCAGGAGGCGCTATCAGTTATATCGAAGTGCCAAACATGCAGAATAATATTCCTGCCGTGCTGTCGGTGATGCAGTTCATTTATAATAATATTATGTATGCCGAATTAAATACGAAGAGTGATTACTGCGAATGCTGCGGCTATGACGGAGAGATCAAGATTACGGAGGAAGAGTCCGGGAAACTCGTATGGGAGTGCCCGAACTGCGGGAACCGCGATCAGAATAAGATGTTCGTAGCCCGCAGGACCTGCGGCTATATCGGAACCCAGTTCTGGAATCAGGGACGCACCCAGGAGATTAAAGACAGAGTGCTCCATCTCTAGGAAGAAGCCTAAAAAGTATAGGCATAAAGATACAGGCTGCAATCATTATGTGGGAATAGGTGTGTCAATATGAATTATGGAAATATAAAAGAATGCGATATCGCAGACGGCCCGGGGGTCCGGGTCAGCCTGTTCGTGTCGGGATGCCGGCACCATTGCAAGGGATGCTTCAATAAAGAGACATGGGACTTTGGTTATGGTAAGCCTTATACGAAGGAGACGGAAGATGAGATCATCCGTCTTCTTGCGCCTTCTTATATTCAGGGGCTTACGCTTCTTGGCGGGGAGCCATTTGAGCCGGAGAACCAGGAGGAACTGGCAGGGCTGCTTAAAAGAGTGCGGGAAACCTACCCTGACAAGGATATATGGTGCTACACAGGCTATCTGTATGACGTGGACCTGTCCAAAGGGGGCAAGGTGTACACGGAAGTGACGGAGGAGATGCTTTCTTATATCGATGTGCTGGTGGACGGAGAATTTATCGAAGAGGAGAAAGATGTGACGCTGGTCTTCCGGGGAAGCCGGAACCAGAGGATCATAGAACTTGGGAAGGAGGAGGCGTTATATTCTCTGGCGGGGAGGCCGCCGCACAGACGGAATTCCTAAGAGAACTGGAAGGGACCTTTTATGACATGGGAATATCAGTCGCGCTGGAGACCTGCGGCTATTTCGATTATGAAGAAGTGGAAGATATCCATTGCATCCAGTGTGGCGGGGCTTCATATACCAATGGTAATTAAAATTCCTGCTATCCATGGAGTAAACACGGACGATAAGAACATTCTGGAAACTTTAAAGTTTATAAGGCAGGAATTAGATGGCGCAAGATATGGGAATCCAGGTGGTTTCCTACAAATAGTCTGGAATGGGAGGCCAAAGCATGCAAATTATAGATCTATGGATAAGGAATTTCAAATCTATAAGAGATATGCATATAGGAGGAATTGAGAATGCACTGATACTGGTGGGGAAGAATAGCACCGGCAAGACGGCCGTTCTGGATGCAATCCGCGCGGCGAGCGGCGACTATGTGGTGAGAGAAGAAGACTTTCAGGAGGATTTTCCCAATATTGAGATCCGCGTATCCCTGAAGATAGAAGAAGAGGATCTTAAGAGGCTTCACAGAAGAGGAATCGTGAGCCCTTACCGCAGATATGAGGCCTGGTATAGAGACTTCTGCGAGAAGATCCCCTCCTATCAGGATGGAGTGCTGGCCTTTGAATTTGTCGCAAACAGAGATGGAAAGACAAGATATGGCGATGGATGCCAGAAAAATAATCCCTACATCTCTCAGATATTTCCTAAGGTTTATTATATGGATACCCAGAGGAACCTTGGCCAGTTCCAGGATGACCTGCTTATGATGCAGGAAGATGAGCTCCTCAAGCAGATGCGTTCCGGCTGCTGCATGTTTGACCGGGCCAAAGAATGCAACCATTGCTTTTCCTGCATTGGACTGATTCATCAGAAGACGACAGAGGAACTGAATGCATTTGAAGCCGCCAAGCTGCTGGATTATAAACTGTATCAGTTAAACCTGGATGCATTTTCCCAGAGTGTCAATGAGAATTTCCGCAAAAACGGGGGCAGAGACAGGATTCTATATTCTATGAACCGGGATATAGAGAAGATGCTTTCCGTTACGGCGGAAATGTACAATGAGAAGCAGAACAGGCGTAGGCCGGTAAACTGTATGGGCAAGGGAATGCGAAGCATCTATATGCTGTCTCTTCTGGAGACCTACGAGGATCAAAAAGGGCAGGCAGGGGATGTGATCATGGCGGAAGATCCGGAGATATTCCTGCATCCCAAGCTTCAGAAAGTCTCAGGCGAGATACTATATCGACTCTCCAGGAGGAGCCAGGTAATATTTTCCACACATTCCCCCAATCTCCTGGCTAATTTTAATAACCGCCAGATCCGGCAGGTCGTACTTGGCGAGGATGGATATTCCCAGGTCTGTGAGAAGACGGATATCAGCGCGGTTCTGGATGATCTGGGATATTCGGCCAACGACCTGATGAATGTAAACTTTGTGTTTATCGTGGAGGGAAAGCAGGATAAGAGCCGCCTTCCGCTGCTGATCAAGAAATATTACTCGGAGACGTATGATGAAGAGGGGAACCTGTCAAGGATTGCCATCATTACCACCAACAGCTGCACGAATATTAAGACGTATGCCAACTTAAAGTATATGAACCAGATCTATCTGAAGGATAATTTTCTGATGATACGGGATGGGGATGGCAAGGACAGCGATATGCTGAAGAATCAGCTGTGCAAATATTATGAAGAGAGGAATGCGGAAGATATCGACCGGCTGCCCCGGGTAACGAGGAGAAACGTGCTGGTGCTGAAATATTATTCCTTTGAAAATTATTTCCTGAACCCGCTGGTGATGGAAAAACTTGGGATCATAAAGTCTGAAGAAGCCTTTTATGAGACTCTCTTTGAAAAATGGAAGGAATATCTGCATAGAATGAAAAGCGGGAAAAAACTTTTGGAGATTCTTGGAAAGGATCTGTTGACGATACAGGATATTAAAAGCCACATGGAAGAAATCAAGATCTATATGCGCGGGCATAACCTCTATGATATTTTCTATGGAAAATATAAAGGAAATGAAGAAGAGATCCTGAAAAGGTATATTGATCTGGCGCCAAGAGAAGATTTCAAGGATATACTGGACTCCATCGAGAGGTTTATATATTTTGAAAGCAAGAAGCGCTAATTCCTGCTCTCATTACATTTATTATTGACATATGCTAATTATATGCATATAATGATTATATTGACATATGCTAATAAAGGAGAGGGCGAATGCCAAGAACAGGGAAAAAAAAGCGAGTCTTAAAGATGCCGCAGAACAGCCATTTTATTTCCAGAGGGACTGAGACAGAATATGGAATCAATATGAAGGTGGAAGAGTACGAATGCATCCGCCTGATTGACTATATGGCCTATACTCAGGAAGAGTGCGCAAGGCAGATGGAAGTAAGCAGAGCGACGGTGCAGATGCTGTATGCAGAAGCACGTAAGAAACTGGCAAGATTCCTTGTGGAAGGAATCAGTCTTCAGATCGAGGGCGGAGACTATGAATTAAGTCATAGGGCAGCAGTGAAAGAAAAGACTTCTGACTGTTCTTTAAACGGATTGGCAGCATGTCATTCAGAAACCCCAGGTATGGGAAAGGAGAGAAGACATATGAAGATAGCAGTAACTTATGAAAATGGGCAGGTATTTCAGCATTTCGGACATACGGAACAGTTTAAGGTATATGATGTCGAGGCGGGAAAGATTACGGGAAGCCAAGTTGTAGATACCAATGGGCAGGGCCATGGCGCATTAGCCGGATTCCTGGCAAATGGCGATATTGACGTGCTGATCTGCGGCGGTATCGGCGGCGGCGCAAGGAATGCGCTGGCAGAGGCAGGCATCAAACTATTCCCCGGCGCGCAGGGAGACGCAGACGCGCAGGTAGAGTCTTATCTGGCCGGAACCTTAAACTATGATCCGGACACGATGTGCACGCATCATGACCACAGCCATGGAGACTGCGGGACTATAAAACAGTCTTGTTTAAGTCGCTAGATTCAAAAAAATATTCTTTTGACGGTCGTAAGAGCAAAATCAAGTATTATAGTAATAGTGACAAAGCGATGATAAGCTTTTGCTTTGCCATAATAAAAGGCTCTCCTATGATTTTTATTTTATCATAGAAGAGCCTTTCAAGTGCTATTGTACAGAAAAAGTTGGCGTAGTTTTTAAGGATCTTGGAGTAAATTATTACAACCAGTTCAATAAGGAACGCAAAAGTAATAACTATTCAGTTACACTATTAAAAACGTATCGCTCCAATCTGTCAAACGCTTCCTGAACTTTCGAAAAAGGAAGTGCAAGGTTCATTCGAATTGCATTTTTCCCATGAAACGGTCTGCCGTCCTGCCAGCCGACACCCACACGGTATCCTGCCTTCAATAGCTTGTCAACCGTTTTCCCGGTTTTTTCACACCAGTCGGTACAATCAAGGAATAACATATATGTCCCCTGTGGCTTAGAAAGTGATATCCCTTCAAAATGTGTGTTAATAAAATTATATGCATAATTGACATTATTTGATAATACTTCACACAACTCATCAACCCACTCCATTCCTTCTGGCTTGTATGCTCCCATTAACGCATACATAGACAACACGTTCATAGAATTATAATGAGATTTACTGCTGCAGGCTCTAACACGATCGCGCAGATACGAATCGAAAATTATATGATAACTTCCAATCAAACCGGCCAGATTAAATGTCTTGCTAGGTGCATAAAGCGCAATGGTTCGTTTCCTTGCATCTTCGCTGATAGATTGAAGTGGAATATGATGATTTCCATTCAATATGATATCAGACCAGATTTCATCAGATATAACAACACAATCATTATCCTGATACACCTTCATCGCTTTTTCCAGTTCTTCAAGCGTCCAGACTCTTCCAGTCGGGTTATGCGGATTACAGAAGACGGCTACATGAATCTTATGCTTCTTAATTTTTTCATCCATATCTTTATAATCCATTCTCCAGATTCCTTCTTCATCCCTTTTCAGTTCACTGTGGACAATCTTATAACCGGCACCGCCAATACTTCCTGTAAACCCGATGTAAGTTGGGCTATGCACAAGAACGCTATCCCCAGGACTGGCAAATGCATTGAGAGCAGAGAGCAGGCCGCCCAGAACGCCATTTTCATATCCTATGCATTCCTTTCTAAGTCCAGTCACCTGATGCCTTGTTTCGTGCCAGTTAATGATTGACTGGTAATACTCGTCTCTTGTAATAAAATAACCATACAGTGGATGTGTCAGTCTTTCAGCAATAGAAGACTGTACTGTAGGAGCTGTCGCGAAGTTCATATCCGCGACCCACATAGGAATAAAATCAAAGCCGTCCTCCGGAAGAGGAAAACTCGGAAATTTACCCGGTGCATCCACTGCCATTGCATCCTTTCCTTGTCGATTAATAATAGTCGTAAAATCGTATTTCATATCACTTTCCTTCTTTCTCAATTATATAAATGACAAGCCACAAAACTCCCCGGTGCTACTTCCAGCATCTTTGGCTCCACTTTTTTACAAACATCTTTACATTTATTACATCTTCCTGCAAACCTGCAACCTTCCGGTGGATTCACCGGACTTGGCACATCCCCGGTTAACATGATTCTATCTCTCTCAGCAGACACATCAGGATCCGCTATTGGAACGGCTGATAAAAGCGCTTGTGTATATGGATGTCTCGGATTAGAATATAGATTATCGGATCCGGTAATCTCTACCATTTTTCCCAGATACATTACACCAATCCGATCAGAAATATGTTTCACTATAGAAAGATCATGTGCTATGAAAAGCATCGTAAGTCCTCGCATCTGTTGTAACTTCATCAGAAGATTAACGATCTGTGCCTGAATAGATACATCCAAAGCCGAAATCGGTTCGTCACAAAAGATAAATTCCGGACTTACCGACAATGCTCTTGCTATTCCGATTCTTTGTCTTTGTCCGCCGGAAAATTCATGCACATTCCGGGAAGCATGTTCCGCATTTAGTCCTACCATCTCCAAAAGGTCAGCCACCATTTTCTGTTCAACATTTTTGTTTTTCGCAATTCTATGGATCCGGATACCTTCAGCAATGATATCATATACCTTCTGGTGGGGATCTAAAGATGAATAAGGATCCTGAAAAATCATCTGCACCTTTTTTGTAAACTCAAAATGCTCTTTTGAACTCATAGAATGCACATCTTTCCCGTGAAATAACACTTCTCCACCGCTTTTATCTACCATACCCAAACACGTTTTTCCACATGTTGTTTTGCCGCACCCCGACTCGCCCACGATACCCAGAGTTTCGCCCTCATATATATCAAACGAAACATCATCAACTGCTTTCAACTGTAATTTATTGCCTGCAGGATAATACTTTTTCAAATTTTTTACTTCAAGCACTTTTCTACGATTCTCCATTAGTCTTACCCCTCCTTCCTGCACGCTCATCCATTAACCAGCATGATGCCTTGTGCGAATCTGATACCTGCTTTTCATCGGGCATATATTCAGCACAGACTTTCATAGTATAACTACATCGATCACAAAATGCGCAGCCTTTGGGCGGTTGTGTCATATCCGGAATGCTTCCTTCAATGGTTCTCAGCGTCTGTTTTCCTTCTCTGTCTAATCTTGGTACAGATTCCAGAAGTGCTTTGGTATAAGGGTGTATGGGATTATAAAAGATTTCCCGGCAGAGCCCCTCTTCTACAATTTTTCCGGCATACATTACGATGATTTTATCTGTAACATCAGCCACAATACCTAAATCATGCGTAATTAACAATATTGCCATATTCATCTGATTCTGCAGTTCCTTCATCTGCTTTAGAATTTGTGCCTGTATTGTCACATCAAGTGATGTTGTCGGTTCATCCGCAATCAATAGCTTCGGCCGCGTTATTAGTGCCATTGCGATCATAACTCTCTGACGCATTCCCCCGGACAATTCATGCGGGTACTTTTTCAAACAGTTCTCCGCATCAGGAATTCCTGTTTGCTTCAACATCTCTACTGCCATTTTTTTCTTGTCTTCTTTTGTTTCTGCCGTCATATGATTATCTAAACTTTCAATAATCTGTTTCCCTATTTTCATTGTAGGATTCAGCGACACCAAAGCGTCCTGGAAAATCATAGAACATTCTTTTCCTCGAAACTTCTTCCATTCCTCTGGAGAAAACTTCAAAACGTCGATTCCATTAAATAATATTTCGCTTCCTTCTAATATTCTTCCAGGTTTTTTAACCAGTCCCATAATACTTTTAGCCGTAACAGATTTTCCGCACCCGGATTCCCCTACCAGTGCTATGGTCTGTCCTTTTTCCATTGCAAAAGAAATATCTCTTACTGACTGTACTGTTCCATTATATGTCTGATAAGCAACAGCAACATGCCTTACCTCTAATAACCTATTCATTTCCTTTCCCGCCCTTATCTAATTTACTATCTTAGGTTCTAATGCATTTCTCAAGATATCTCCAAGAAGATTAAAACTGAGCACTGTGATCAGAATCATGACTCCCGGAAATACAGCTAATAAAGGATAATCCAGAATATGTGCCTGGGCTCCTTGCAGCATACTGCCCCATGAAGCACGAGGGATCTGCACGCCTAACCCTAAAAAACTCAGAGACGATTCCGTAAGAATTGCACTTGCTACACTGAGACTAGCAGCTACAATAACCGGACCGACAATATTGGGAATAATATGGTAAATAATTACATATATGTTAGATGCACCCAGATTTCTTGAAGCAACTACAAAATCTCTTTCCTTCAACGACATTGTTTCTGCTCTTGTTATCCTTGCCACTGACGCCCATGAAAACAAGCTTAATACTACAATAAGTGTGGCAAGTCCAGGTTTAAGAAAAGTGTTAAGTATTACCATTAATAGCATACTAGGAAGAGCCAGAAAAATATCAGTAAAACTCATAAGAAATGCATCGATCTTTCCACCAACATAACCTGATAAAACACCTATGGATGTACCTATAACAACAGTCATAATCATGGACAGGAATCCAACGGTAAGCGATACTCTTCCACCATACAATGTTCGAGTAAAATAGTCCCTGCCATATTCATCTGTTCCAAACCAATGCTTTGTTGAAATTCCCTGAAGCTTTTGTGATACACCAAGCTTATAAGGATCATACGGACTTAGCGGCGCCAATAATACAACAATAAGAAGTAACAGCAACAATACTAAACTGACCATTGCTACTTTATTAGAACGCAGTTCTTTAACAATATTTTGCCATACGCTCTGATATTTGACCGTACATTGAACAGAAGTATTGACTTTATAGTTTTCGAATAACTCTTCTGTTATTTCCCTTTTATCTTCCACTTTCAACACCTCCCCGTTTAATTCTGGGATCTACAAATGCATATAATAAATCTGCAAGGAAATTACCTAACACCAGTAAAAATCCCGATAACATAACATAGGCCATTATAATTGGATAGTCCCGTGAGTTAATTGCAGTCATAGCAAGTGTTCCTACTCCAGGCCAGCCAAACACACTCTCCACAATAAAGGAACCACACACTAGTGAGGAAAGATTCATACCCATTAGAGTAATAATTGGAAGAAGTGTATTTTTCAACACATGTTTAAAAAGAATTTTCATCTGAGAATCTCCTTTTGCTTCAGCTGTCAATACGTATTCCTCACTAAGCTGTCCGATTGCGTTTGCCCTAATATAACGGATATAGATAGCCAGGCGTCCGATACTCAGCGTAATACAAGGCAATATCAAATGTTTGAATGTATCAAAAGCCGATACATTGCCTACAGTATGCATCCCCGATGAAGGAAGCAGTTTTAATACCGAAGAAAATAATATTATTAACAGCATTCCAAACCAGAAAGATGGAATAGAAATTCCCATATAGGTGAGGGAACTGAATAAATTATCAATCCAGGTATTCTTTTTTAAACCTGCCCATAGCCCAAGCGGTATTGCAAGTAACAGTGACAAAATCATAGAACAACCCATCAATAATATGGTTGCAGGAAGACGTTGCTGAATCTGGGGCCAAACAGATGATTTATTAGATAACGACATCCCCAAATCACCATGTATCGCTCGTTCTGCCCAAGACATATACTGTTCAATCATACTTTTATCCATCCCGAGTTCCGCCATAATATTTGCTTTCTGCTCTTTACTCATTTCCGGCGTAATATACATAGATGATATATCTCCCGGGGCAAAATAAATAACTGCAAAGGAAAGAAATGATATCAAAAACATAACTACCACAACTCGCAATGTCTTTTTCATACAAAATTTCCACATACTAATTTTCTCCATAAAAATGAAAATTAGAAAGAATGTGGTTCTCATTGCTGAGTACACCACATTCTTTCACCTTATTATAAATCTCTATCAGGATTCATGCAATTGCTAATCTACCTGAATAGATAAGTAATCAATAAATTCCGGGATAACTGTAGAATCACTTAATCCGGACACATTTTTCTGAGAAACCATAACATAGTTCGTATAGGTTAATGGATATTCCCAACACTCTTCCAATGCTTTATCCTGAATTTCATTCCAAAGTTCCTGTTTTTCATCTGCATCCACAGTACCTAATGCCTGCTGTGCAAGACCAGATACTTCATCACTAAATCCGCAGTCCGCAAGACGATTTGTGAAATAACTGATCGACTGACCACAGTTTGTTCCTCTCTGCGAATCCCAGCCATTCGAGCCGATATCCCATGTTGGTGCCAGTTCACTGTCTGCTTTCGTAAAGAACCGCGGGAAAAACGTTGATGTATCACAGCCTTCAATTTCTACATTTACTCCGATTGCAGCCAACTGTTGCTGGACAACTGTTGCCACTGCTTCCATATTTGCTCTGTCGGCATTATAGATATAAGTCAATGTTTTGCCTTTAAGACCAGATGATTCAGCCAGTTTCTTCGCTTCTTCCAAATTATAATCATACCCTTTGCAATCTTTATTATAAAGAGATTGATCCGGCGTCAGCAAACTGTTTGCCGGGACGGCAAGTTCATCCGACCCCCATGCGAAATCAACAATTTCTTCTTTATTCAATGCCATGAAAATTGCTTTTCTTGCATCATCGGATAATGTGGACATAACCGAACCATTTGGATTTAGCTGAATATAATTAAGACGCGCTTCAGAAACACTGTACAAGTTATATTTATCACTTGCCTCTTTATATTTTTTCAAATCCTCTGCTGATGTCACTCGCATATAATCAATCTGTCCATTTTCAAATTCAATCTGTTTTGTACTTCCGCTTCCGATAGTCTTCATGATCACGGTTTTGACAGTCGGTGTTCCTCTATAGTAATCATCTCTTGCTTTAAACACAAAACTATCTTCATTGATCTCACTAACTGTATATGCACCTGAAGTTGCCATATCTGTTTTCTTGAAATAGTCACTATTATCTATTTTAGATGGATCATTATCAAATGCGTGCGAAGGCATTGGATAAAACTGTGCAAGCGTTCTTACATAGTTGTCATAAACTTCCGGCAAGACAATATCTAAAGTTTTATCATCTTTCTTAGTAAATTTTACTTCTTTACCATTGATTTGTGTAAATGAGGTCGGCCCTCCATATGTTAATACACCATAATCAATTGTGAACATGATATCCTGAACGGTAATTGGTTTTCCATCACTCCAATTCGCATCATCGTTGATATGAATTGTATAAGTCAACCCATCATCAGAAATATCTAAACTATCTGCCAGATAATACTCAAGTCCCTCTTTTGTCTCAGCAAATAAAGGTTCATAAATAGGCCGGATTGCACTGACCAGATCATCGCTGCTTTGCGCGCTCGGTTGAAGCGAATTCGGTTTATACCCCATTGCAATCGTAAATGTGCCCTTTCCTGATGAGTTTTCAGTTTCCTGCTTTTTGGCGTCATTCTTCTCGTTGCTATTTCCACAACCGGTTAATGCGCCTACTGCCAAAATAGAAGCCAAAAGAATGCTCAAAAATCTTTTTTTCATACGTGTCCTCCTTTTTTATCTGAAGAATTTCTCTACGGTGATAAACCAATTTTAAATAATGATGTGATCTTGAATGGAATTTATATCACCTACTTAAACTATTACTCATCAAGTATATCAGCTGATAACATCAAAAACCAATCGTTATTTATAATGTTTTTATAGATGATGCCTATAGCCTTTAACCCGACGGCTCCCTTTTCGTGTATGAATGTAGCGTCCGGGATGCTCAAAATTGAAATAAGGTGTGCATAATATCCAAAAATATGTACAGAAGATTGTAAAAGGTGTACATATCATATAAAAAAATCGATATAACACAAAAAAATATTGTATATATTTTCCACTTCCATTTTTTTATACTGGGATCATAGTAAATGTGAAGAGATTCGCAAAAACAATATCATTTGGAGGAGGATACGTAATGAAAAAAGAAAAAGTAACTAGGCTACTGGCAGCAGGGCTTGCGGTAATGATGGTCGCGGGAATGGCCACAGGATGCAGGAAGAGCGACAGCGGATCATCAGACGGAGGAGATAAGAAGGACGCAAAATCAGACGCGCTTATCGGGTCTGCAATCTACAAGTTTGACGATACTTTCATGACAGGCGTGCGTACAGCCATGACGGATCAGGCCAAAGAATCCAAGGTAGATCTGGAACTGGTGGATTCCCAGAACAAGCAGGCAACACAGAATGAGCAGGTGGATACCTTCATCACCAAGGGCGTGAACGCGCTGGCGATCAACCCGGTTGACCGTACGGCGGCAGGCCCGATCATTGAGAAGGCAAAGGCAAAGGATCTTCCAATCGTATTTTTGAACCGCGAGCCAGAAGAAGCAGATATGCAGAGTTATGACAAGGTTTGGTATGTAGGCGCGAAGGCAGAACAGTCAGGAACTCTTTCCGGTGAGATTATCGCCGACTTCTTTAAAGCACATCCGGAAGCAGATAAGAATGGGGATGGAACCATCCAGTATGTAATGCTTCAGGGAGAGCCGGGACATCAGGATGCAACCCTGCGTACGGAATATTCTGTAAAAGCAATCGAAGAGGCAGGATTCAAGACAGAGAAACTGGCAGCAGACACGGCAATGTGGGACAAGGCAAAGGCTACAGACCTGATGAAAGCGTTCATCACCGGACAGAGCCTTGACAAGATTGAAGCAGTTCTCTGCAATAATGACGATATGGCGCTTGGCGCGATCGAGGCATTGAAAGCAGAAGGGTACAATAAAGACAGCAGCGACCTGGCCAAGTATATCCCGGTAGTAGGCGTAGACGCGACAGCTCCGGCGCTGGAAGCAATGAAAGAAGGCTCCCTGCTTGGAACCGTACTCAATGACGCGGACAACCAGGGCAAGGCAACCGTTAATGTGGCCGTTGCGGCAGTAAATGGAAAAGAAATCAACGAAGAGAATGTCGGCTATCCGATCACGGACGGAAAATATATCTGGATCGACTATGTAAAGGTTACAGAAGATAATTACCAGGATTATATGAAATAAAGAAAATGCAGCAGATTCATAACCAGGGGGTGGAGGATTCCATCCCTTGGCTTAAAAGGAGGAGTGAGGGCATGGGAGAATATATACTGGAAATGAACAATATCACAAAAGTTTTTCCAGGCGTTAAGGCTCTCGACAATGTCAGCCTGAAAGTAAGGCCGGGAAGCGTCCATGCGCTGATGGGCGAAAATGGCGCCGGCAAATCAACGCTGATGAAGTGCCTGTTCGGAATCTATCATGAGGATGGCGGCGAGATTATCCTGGACGGAAAGCCGGAAAAGATCATGACGTCAAAACAGGCGCTGGACCTGGGCGTCTCTATGATTCATCAGGAACTTCACCCGATCCGGTTCAGGCCGGTAATGGAAAATATATGGCTTGGCAGATTCCCGATGAAGGGGATCGCGGTCAATAAGAAGGCAATGATTGAAAAGACCAGAGAATTGTTTGAAGAAGTAGATCTGGATATTAATCCGGAGGTATTAGCAGGAACATTATCTGCCTCTAATCTACAGCTTGTAGAGATAGCAAAGGCGGTTAGCTATAATTCAAAAATTATTATCATGGATGAGCCGACCTCATCCCTGACAGAGAATGAAACGCAGCATCTGTTCAAAATCATCCGCAAGCTTCAGGATAAGGGATGCGCGATTATTTACATTTCCCATAAAATGGAAGAAATATTAAAGATTGCAGATGAAGTGACGATCATGAGGGATGGGCAGTATGTAGGAACATGGGATGCCTCGGAACTTACGACGGATCTGATCATCAACCGGATGGTGGGACGGGATATGACGAACCGTTTCCCGCCGAAAGAATACCAGCCATCCGATGATGTGGTCTTAAAGGTTCAAGGATTATGCTCGCCTCTGCCCAAGTCCTTCCAGGGTGTCAGTTTCGAACTCAAAAGAGGAGAAATTCTTGGAATCGGCGGATTGGTAGGCGCCCAGAGGACGGAACTGGTGGAAGCCATATTCGGACTAAGGGAGATCGTGGAAGGCACTATAGAAAAGGATGGGAAGCCGATGAAGATCAAATCTCCCAGGGACGCTATCCGGGAGAACATCGCGCTTCTTACAGAAGAGCGGAGGGCAACAGGGATCTTTGGAATTCTGTCTGTACTTGACAATACGGTAATCGTAAACCAGAAGGCGTATGCCCATGGGGGCGTCCTGCGGGACGGCGATCGGCTGAAGGCGGCGGAGGAATCCAATGCGGAATTGCGCACGAAGACGCCAAATATGGATGAGAATATGGAAAACCTGTCTGGCGGAAACCAGCAGAAGGTACTGCTTGCCAGGTGGCTTCTGACGGATCCGGATATACTGATCCTGGATGAGCCGACGAGAGGAATCGACGTTGGCGCGAAATATGAGATCTATATGATTATGCATAAACTGGTGGAACAAGGGAAATCCATCATCATGATTTCTTCTGAAATGCCGGAACTATTAGGAATGTCAGACCGGATTATGGTAATGTGCGAGGGGCGGGTAACCGGGTTCCTTGATTCGGGAGAGGCGGATTCCGTACAAGTCATGAATTATGCGACAAAATTCATGCAGTAGGACTTAGAGGAAAGAGAGGTATTACATATATGCAAAAGAAAGGAAAAGTAGTTGCCCGTAACAAATATGGCGCAACATTTATAATCATTGGCGCGGCAGCGGTGGTCCTGGGATTCATCCTGTACTATTTTCTGGATCCCGGCGTATTCTATGATCTTGGCCTCTATGTCATAATGGCAGGGGCAGCGGCCTTGTTCTACGGCCTGAGGCAGCGTTTTGCCAGGCAGTATAAAGGCATGGATGTGGAACTTTCCGTAGGAACCGGTAAGAAGTTCCTGACGAATAACGCGATCATGATCGCGCTGCTGGTAATGATCATCGTCATCATGATCATCCAGCCCAGATTCATGCAGCTGGCGGTCCTTTTGGACATCCTTACCCAGTCATCCACCAAGATGATCGTGGCGCTGGGCATCAGTTTTACGCTTCTGATCGCAGGTACGGACTTGTCAGCAGGACGTATGGTCGGCCTGGCGGCGGTTGTATCTACATCCATGCTGCAGACGGCGGACTATGCCAACCGGTTCTTCCCGAACCTGCCGCATATGGTATTGATCGTTCCTATCATAATCGCGGTGATTGCCTGCGGCCTGTTCGGAATTCTGAACGGCTTCCTGGTAGCAAAGTACGATATGCACCCATTCATCGCCACTCTGGCTGTACAGGTAATGGTCTATGGCGCCAACTCCCTGTACTTTGATATGGAGCCGAACAAGTCCCAGCCAATCGGCGGCGTACGTCCGGACTTCGTGCTGCTGGGACAGAAGAAGCTGCTGGCAATCGGAGATTTCCCTGGGATATCCGTGCTGGTGCCTATCGCCATCTGCTTTGTCCTTCTGGTATGGTTCATCCTGAATAAGACGGTATTTGGAAAGAACGTGTATGCCATCGGCGGAAACCGGGAAGCTGCAGTCGTATCCGGAGTCAACGTGTTCAAGACGATTATGGGAATCTTCATTCTGGCTTCCGTACTGTACGGCGTTGCCGGTGTTCTGGAAGCGGCAAGGACTGCCGGGGCCACCAATAACTATGGCAACGGCTATGAACTGGATGCCATCGCAGCCTGCGTTGTAGGCGGCGTATCCCTGAATGGAGGCGTCGGCAAAGTAAGCGGTATCGTAAGCGGCGTGCTGATCTTTACCGTTATCCAGTACGGCCTTCAGTTCATCGCGGTCAGCCCGATGTGGCAGCAGGTGATCAAAGGTATCATCATTGCTATCGCGGTTGCGATTGATATGTCGAAATACAGAAAGAAATAAGCGTTGTTGAGTCGCTTTATAAAAACTGCTATAATAAGCTTATGTTTATTATGGCAGTTTTTGGAGTATCTGAATTTAAAGACCGTCAGGAGGATGGGATGGAATATTATAAAATACTATTAGTTGACGATGAACTGGAAATTCGGGACGGAATGATCCAGAAACTGGACTGGCACCAGTTAGGCTATGATGTCGCGGCGGCAGCAGAAAATGGCGTGGAGGCTCTTGAAAAGGCTGACCAGGTCCAGCCGGATGTCATCATGACGGATATCCGCATGCCCTTTATGGATGGCCTGGAATTCATCGAAAAGGTGATTGAGAGACTTCCGGCAGTAAAGATTATCGTGTTTTCCGGCTTTGATGATTTTGAATATGCACAGAAAGCGATCAATCTGGGGGTGGAAGAATATATACTAAAGCCAATCTCTGCCAAACAGCTGGAAGAGTCGCTGATCAAACTGAAAAAGAAGATGGATGAAGAACTGGCAAGAAAAAGGGATATCGCAATTTTAAGGAGGAGTTATGAAGAGAGTTTTCCCATTCTGCGGGAGCAGTTTTTCATAAGCATGATCGAAGGGCGCATGACCCCAAGGCAGATTGAGGTTAAGATGAACCAGTATGGGCTGTCCCTTTCCGCCAGGCATAAGACGGTAGCAGTCCTGTCTGCCAATGAGAATTCGCTTTCCTTTGTCAGGAAAAACGTCTTTGCGGGTGAAGAGGAACTGATCCCGATTGCTATAAAAAGAACGGCAGAAGATATCATAGGAAAGTACCATGAGATGTATAGTTTCCTATATCTTAACTATGTAGTGCTGATCGTGGCTTTGGAATGGGAATCCCAGATATCCCTGCTGTGCCAGGAGGTAAATGAAGCCTGCAAGGCAGCGTGCCGGATTACGGACGCAGACGTCACTGCCGGAATCGGAGGAATCTACGGCCGATTTGAAGAATTAAAATATTCTTTTGAAGAAGCGCAGAATGCGCTGGAATACAGCACCCTGCTCAGAAAAGAGGGGAGGCTTGCTGCATACATTAAGGATATGGAGCCGGAAGACACTACCGCCAGGCTGCAATTGGAAGAGCAGGATGAGAGGCTTTTGATGAATGCCGTAAAGAGCAATAACATGGAAAAGGCACAGAAGCAGATCAGCCGGTTCTTTGAGCGCCTAGAGCAGGCGCGCCTGCCGTTCTGCCAGTATCAGATGTATATTTTGGAGATCTTTACGGTACTGATGAAACTAGTCAACGTCTACCAGCTGGATACGAATGTTGTATTTAAAGGCGCGTCGGACTATATCGAGGCAGTACTGGGCCTCCATTCCCTGGAAGAGATCAAGGACTGGTTCATCCAGGCCTGCCGGCAGATTGGAACCCTTATCCAGAAGGAAAGAATGGCTTCCGGAAAAATGCTGGTCGAAAAAGCCAGGCAGTACGTGGATGAGAATTACGCGGATGCGGAATTCTCGGTGGAGACGCTGTGCGAAAGCCTGCACATCAGCCCGGCTTATTTCTCGACGATCTTCAAGAAAGAGGCCGGAATCAATTTCATTTCCTATCTTACGGATGTACGGATGAAGGAGGCGATGCGCCTCCTGGACGAGACGGACGAGAAAACATACATGATTGCGGCAAAGGTGGGATATTCGGAGCCGAATTATTTCAGCTATGCATTCAAGAAGCAGGTAGGAGTATCCCCCTCAAGGTACCGCAAGGGACTTAGGGATCAACAATAGCAGAGGAATACTATGGCGGATAAAGTAATCGGTTTACTGGAAAAAGTAAAAAATATATACCGGAAAAGGAGCCTGCAGTTCATACTGTCCCTATCTTTTACGTTGGTCTCGGTTGCCGTCATGATCGGGGTGGCGGCAGGCTTTTCCCAGAGGTTCGTAAAATCAACGGAACGATTGGCGATCATCAATAACAAGAATGTCCTGGATCAGATGAACCTTAATCTGGACACCTATCTTCACAACATGATGAGCATTTCCAATACCATGTATTACAGTATCATCAAGAATACGGACTTTGGAAAGGACAGCATGGAGAGTGTCAGCGACCAGATGAAGCTGCTGTATGATGCCAACGTGTCCTCCCTGGTGAGCGTGGCGATTTTCAGCGATGACGGGGACTTGATCGCCGCCCAGCCGTTAAGCCGGACAAAGCCGAATGCCGACCCGGTATCTGAAGATTGGTTCACAAAGGCCAACGAGCAGATTGAGAATGTACATTTTTCAGCGCCTCATGTAGAGAATCTTTTCGTTAATTCTGACAATATCTATCACTGGGTCGTATCCTTAAGCCGTTCTGTAGAGATGACCAAAGATGGAGAGATCGTGCACGGCGTGATGCTGGTTAACATGAATTTTACCGGGATTGAGCAGATCTGCAAGAACGTGGACTTGGGAGAATCCGGTTACGTGTATATTATCGACCGCAATGGGGAACTGATTTACCACCCGCGCCAGCAGTTGATATACGGAGGAATCATTAAGGAGAATAACAAGAAGGCAGCCAGGTATTCGGAAGGCAGCCATGTGGAAAGGTTTGAAGGAAAAGAACGGCAGATCACGGTTAAGACGGTGGGATATACGGGATGGAAAATCATGGGCGTATCCCCGACTTCGGATATTACGACGACTTATATGCAGAACAGCCAGTTTATCTGGATCGTGGCAATCATAGGAATTATCATATTGATTTTTGTAAATATGTTTATCTCTTCCAGGGTGGCCGATCCCATCAAGCAGTTGGAACGGTCGGTGAGGAAGCTGGAAAAAAGCAACCTGAACGCGACGGTGAAAATAGGAGGCACTTATGAGATCCGGCATCTGGGAGAGACGCTTCAGTCCATGGCTGACAATATGAAGAAACTGATGGACGATATAGTGAAGGAACAGGAGGACAAGCGAAAAAGCGAGATGTCTGCCCTTCAGTCCCAGATAAATCCGCATTTCCTTTATAATACGCTGGATTCTATCATATGGATGATTGAAAACGAGCGGTACGAGGACGCGATCGATATGGTAACCGCGCTTGCCAGGCTATTCAGGATCAGCCTTAGCAAAGGCAAGAATATCATAACCGTGGCCCAGGAACTGCAGCATGCTGAGAATTATCTGATCATTCAGAAGGTGCGATATAAAAACAAATTCGATTACGAGATCCGGATGGAGCCGGAGGCGGCGCTGTGCGCCACGATCAAGCTGATCGTGCAGCCCCTCGTGGAAAATTCCATCTACCACGGAATGGAATATATGGATGGGGACGGCAGGATATTTATCCACGCTTATGTAAATGAGGCAACCCTGTATATCGAGATAGAAGACAATGGACCGGGTATGACGCAGGAGCAGGTGGACGAACTTGTGAGAGGGACTTGGAAATCCGGCAGAGGGAAAGGTTCAGGCATAGGCTTCCACAACGTGCAGGAACGGATACGGCTTTACTTTGGCCAGAATTATGGCATGGAAGTGGAGAGCGAGCCGGATGAAGGAACAAGGATAAGAATCTATATTCCGGCGCGAACCGTCGGGGAGATGGAGCAGGATGGAGGTGGCCGGCGTGAGTAAGAACCGTAAATATGCGCTTCTGATAGCAGCAGGGGCGATACTCTTCGCCTGGTTCATCTTTGGGTGGGACGGGCTGCCCAGGCAGGAGGAAGAGCATATCCGACAGATATCCTATCTCTATCGAAGCAATTCGGTGGATGAAACCCAGCAGGCGGCCAAGCAGGGGATTGATCAGGCGGCCAAAGACTATAAGTGCGAGATCACGGCAACTGCCTTTGATCCAGCCATAACAGCAAAAGAACAGAAGAGGCTGATTGAGAAGGAAGTGGAGAATGGAGCGGAGGCCATACTGATCGAGCCGCTGGATGATAAAAAAGTAGCGCAGGAACTTAAGAAGGTCGGAAAAAAGGTTCCGGTAGTCCAGATCAATTCCTGGATACGGGATGAGGCGGCAAAGGATATCGAAAGAGTCCATGTAGACTACCATAAGATGGGAGAGGAACTTGCCCGCAAGGTGCAGAAAGATGTGGGAAGCGGCGGGAAGATACTGCTGCTTAAGTCGGATATGAATTATGCGGATATAGAGGAAGCCTGTCAGGGAGTGAAGGACTATCTTAAGGATCAGAATGCCATAGTAGAAGAATATTCGATGACAGCGGCTGAGCAGAAATGGGCGGGAACCGTACCAGAGATCTTGAAAAGGACGGACGTATCGGCCATCATTACGTTTGGCACCATTCAACTGGAACTGTGCGGAAAGATCAAGAAGGAAGGACTTGCCTTAGGTGATACGAGGGTCTATGGGATTGGAAAGTCCAACCAGATTATCTCTTATCTTGAAGAGGGAAAGATCAGCGCGATCGGAGTCTCCAGTGAATATAGCGCCGGCTATTTAAGCACGGTAAAGGCGCTTGGCATAGATCTGCCGGATGTAGGCAGAGAAAGGGAAATAGACTTTTCCGTTATTGACGGAAAAAACATCTACACCACAGAGAACCAGAGGCTGTTGTTTCCATTTGTTCAGTAAAGAGGGAATGTTATGAAAAAGATGAAATCCAGGATAGCCAGAATCTGTCTGGCGCTGTGTCTGGCGGCTATGATGGCCGGATGTGCAGGAACTGAAAAGAAGGAAGAGAAGACGGGAATAAAGATCGGAGTGGCCATATACCGAGGGGATGATGCATTCATCTCATCCCTCTGCGCTTCTCTGGAGAATGCAATCAAGGATAAGGAAGAGAAACTGGGGAAAAAGGTGGTTGTGAATATTGCGGACGCAAAGAACAGCCAGAGCAGCCAGAATGACCAGGTGGACGACTTTATCAGAAAAGGGTATGACGCGATCTGCGTGAACATGGTAGACCGTACGGTAGCGGCAGTGATCGTGGATAAGGCGAAGGAAGCAGGCATTCCCATTATCTTCTTTAACCGCGAGCCGGTGGAGGAGGATATGGCAATCTGGAATCAGACCTATTATGTGGGGACGGATGCCAGGGAAGCAGGAGAGTTAGAGGGGCAGATCGTGGCAGATGCCTGGAAGAGCCAGGAGTCCCGGATAGACAAGAACGGAGATGGAAAACTCCAGTATGTAATGCTGGAAGGCGAGCAGGTTCATCAAGATTCCCTGATCCGCACAGAGTATTCTGTGAAAACGATCTTGAAGGAAGGGATCGTCACGGAGAAGCTTGCCAGCGGAACCGGTAACTGGATGCGGTCTCCCGCGTATGAATTGATGCAGGAATGGATTGGCCAGTATGGAAGCCAGATAGAAGTGGTCTTAAGCAATAACGACGAGATGGCGATGGGAGCCATAGAAGCGCTGGCAGAGAATGGGATGTCCGGCGGAAACGGCCCTATCGTAGTAGGCATAGACGGGACGGAGGATGGACTGGAAAAGATTATCAAAGGAGAGATGGAGGGGACGGTTATGAATGATGCCAGAGGGCAGGCGGAAAGCATCCTGGGAATTGCATGCGCCTGTGCCGAAGGAAAAGATCCTAAGCAAGAAGTGCCAGAACTTAAAGGGCAATATGTGCGCGTGCCTCACTCCCCTGTTACGGCTGATAATGTACAAGAGTTTATTGATTATAAGAATAAATAGGAGTATATGGGCTCCGGATTATGGCAAGAATCCCTCCGGAAGAGGTAACGCTGGAAGGAGACATCGCTCCTGGCGTATTTGCCAATTAAAAAGGACTGCAATTTGGGAGGAGTGCAGTCCTGAGGAAAAAGTTATGAAAAAGATTTTTAAGTGTTGTTCTTCTGAACAATTATTAGTATAGAAGGAAAATGTGATAAAACCGTGATGAAAATGAGAACTATTTGTTAACAAATTTGGAATAAATCTTCAAAAAGTTCTTTGAACGAGTCTTCGAACAGATTGTCCCTTTTCCAGACGATTGAAATCTCATGCTGGATGCGGCAGTCAGCCAAGTCCAGCTTCTTTATTATTCCTGATCGCAGTTCCTTTAGCACAGCGGTTTCATAAAGGAAGGTAATGCCGCAGCCGGCAATGACCATATCCTTGATAGCGTTCATATTCCCGATGGTAATTACATTGGAGAAATCCTCCAGGCTAATGCCATTTTCAATCAGCATGTGCTCCAGGATCATCCTGGTGCCGGAGCCGGATTCGCGCAAGATCAGGCGCTCGCCAATCAGATCGGACAGCCGGGCAGGCGGTGCGGCAAACGGATATTTTTTTCCGCAAATGGGAATAAAGTTATCGATAATATAAGGCTGATGGTTATAAAGGGTCTTGGGGTAATCCCCCTCCAGGATGGCAAAGTCGATTTCCCCGGAATCTAACTTCTGCAGCAGCTCCTTAGTGTTTGCCACAGTGACGGAGATATCAGCGCCCTTATGTTTGGAGAGAAAGTCTGACAGAGGCCTTGCGATCATAAAATCGCCCACCGTCAGCGTAGCGCCGAACCGCAGCGTCTGTTTCTTATCGTTGATGAAGGACAGCTGCTCCTTCAGGTAGATCTCGTTATTGTGGAAGGCTGTAAGGGAACGCTGAAGCAGTCTTCCTGCATCCGTCAGGATCAGTTTCTTGCCGATGAAGCGAAAAAGCCTGACGCCATAATAGTCCTCCATATACTGGATGTGCTGGGATACGGCAGGCTGGGAAATATTAAGCTTCTCGGCAGCCCGGGTATAATTCATTTCCTTGCATACAGTTAAAAATGTAATGGTACGGTTGTCTAGCATGACGTCTCCTTTCAATAGAATGGTAGAATCCTTTATGTTATATACCATAACATATTCTTATGAATAAATAAATAATAATAATTTTACATGATTATATTCGCATGGTATTATTTTCTAGGAATTTAAACGAGAATATAGATAGAGTGGAGGATAAACATGGATTTTATTAAGAAAAACTGGAAGGGCATGCTGGCATGCCTGTGCATTGCTGTGCCCTCCTGGCTGCTGGGCAAGAAGTTCCCGATTATCGGCGGCCCGGTGATCGCGATTATCGCGGGCATGGTAATTACGTTGATGATTAAGGACAAGTCCGCATTGGAGAGCGGCATCAAGTATACTTCTAAGAAGATACTCCAGTACGCCGTAGTCCTGCTGGGATTCGGGCTGAATCTGGAGGTAATCTTTAAGACGGGCAGGCAGTCCCTGCCGATTATTATATCTACAATTACCACTTCCCTGGTAATTGCCTATGTGCTTCACAGAGTGATGCATATTCCGGGTAAAATATCTACCTTGGTGGGAGTTGGATCTTCTATATGCGGCGGTTCCGCGATTGCGGCTACGGCGCCTGTCATTGACGCGGACGATGAGGAAGTGGCCCAGGCGATTTCGGTTATCTTCTTCTTCAACGTACTTGCGGCAATCTTATTTCCTACACTGGGCGCGTTTCTGGAATTCTCCCAGAATTCCGGCGAGGCTTTTGGAATCTTCGCGGGTACCGCGATCAATGACACTTCGTCCGTTACAGCGGCGGCGTCCACCTGGGACAGCATGTATGCGCTGGGAAATGCCACGCTTGACAAGGCGGTTACGGTAAAGCTTACCAGGACGCTGGCAATTATCCCCATCACTTTAGCGCTTGCCGTATTCCGGACTTACAAAGCGGAAGAAGAGGGTGGCGGACAGGTATCCATCAAGCAGGTATTCCCTTTCTTCATCCTGTTCTTTATCGGCGCATCCATCATCACGACGATTGCAGCGGCTGTAGGCGTGCCTATGGAAGTGTTCGCTCCGCTGAAGGAATTGTCCAAGTTCTTCATTATCATGGCAATGGCAGCCATAGGACTGCACACAAACATCATCAAGCTGGTTAAGACAGGAGGAAAGCCGATTCTTATGGGCATGGCCTGCTGGATCGGAATCACCCTGGTAAGCCTTGGCATGCAGCATGTGCTGAATATATGGTAGGTTTATGTTAAACTGACATTTCATGCCTTCGTATCTAGGACTATACCGTGGTGAACAGGTCGATGGACTGTCCGGTCATTACCGCCGGAGAATCGCACAGAAGATATAGGATGGCCTTAGCCACATCCTGGGCGCTTCCCATCTTGATATCATCCTGTCCTACGTTGTGGTTATATACGCGCTGTCCTGGCGTATCTACAATTCCGGGGGAGACAGCATTGACTTTGATGCCATACTCCTGCGTCTGGATGGCAGTCGTCTTGGTCAATGTGATAATGCCGCCTTTCGCCACTGCATATGCTCCCATCTGTGAAGCGATTCTTCCCATTCTGGAAGATACGCTGACGATATTCCCGCCTCCTTGCTTGATCATTACCGGAACTACCTTGTTGATGCAAAGGAACGGAATTCTTAAATTGGTCTTGATGATCTGATCCCACTGGGCCTCGGACCATTCCCAGATCTTGATGGCCTGCTTTTTTACCTTGTCATAGATCTCGGATGGATAGCCGCCTGCGTTGTTAACCAGGATATCAATGCGGCCATATTTCCCGACTACCGCATCCACCATGGACTGTACCTGCTGTCCGTCCGTTAGGTCCCTGGAGAGTGAGACGGCCTTGCCGCCTTTTTCTTCGATCATTTTTACCGTCTCATCCAGGTCAGCCTGTGTTCTCGCTACAGCGACAACGGTTGCGCCTTCTTCAGCGATTGCCAGCGCTGCCTCGCGCCCGATTCCTTTTCCCGCGCCTGTTACGATTGCAATTTTTCCTTCTAATTTCATGATATTCCTCCATAATTATATATTTCTTATATTTTTTTTGAAAAAGTCCAGAGTCGTAGGATGAATATAACTGGAGCCTATTTCACGCAGCAGGACAACATTCAGCAGATTATTGAGATTCTTTTTATCCAAGGCTATGGCGTCTGTCAGTTCCTGGAGTGAAAGACCGCATTCATAAGGCAGCCCGTAAGTCTGCAATACATCCAGAATACGCTTGGCGGTCCCGGGAGCAGTCAGGTATTGTTCCTGAGCAAGCTTGGTAATCTGAAACATGCCAATAGCAACAGCCTCCCCGTGACTTTCCCTCTGGTAGTTGAAATGCTGTTCAATTGTGTGTCCAAGGGTATGCCCAAAATTCAGAAGCATACGCTCTCCTGTGTCATATTGGTCATTCTCTACAACCATCCGTTTGATGTCTACACAGCGCAAGATGATGGCAGGCAGCTCTTCCTTCAGTTTTTCGAAAGAACCGTGTGATTCCAAGGTATGGAACAGATCGGCATCTTTGATGCATCCGTACTTGATTACCTCTCCCATGCCATCGGTGATAAATCGTTCATTCAGCGTATCCAGTACCATCGGATCGATCAGAACCATTGAAGGCTGATAGAACGCGCCTACCAGGTTCTTGCCCTGTGGCAGGTCTACGGCGACTTTTCCGCCGATGGAAGAGTCTACCTGTGCAAGAAGGGAGGTGGGAATCTGAACCAGACTTACCCCGCGTAGAAAACTGGAAGCGGCAAATCCGGCCAGGTCTCCAATGACGCCACCGCCTAATGCGATTACCAGGTCGCTTCTGGTAATCTTGGCATTCAGCATGGCAGTGTATATGGCAGGCAGGGACTTGAAGCTCTTGGTCGCCTCGCCGTGAGGGAGTACCAGCTGGTGGCACTCATACTGCTCGGAAAGGTTTTTCATGAGCGAACTGCCGTAAAGCGGGTATACATGATCATCGGATATAATGATAATCCGTCTTCCGGAAAACACTTCGCTGATATAAGAGGCAGCCTGAGACAATATGTTATTTTTGATATAGAGGGGATAGCTGTCCTTTCCCAGGTTTACCATAAGTTTCATAGATCTCTCCTATTATATGCTTTTCCCGATTACCTGGGCAATCTGGGAGACTTCCTTGATTAGTTCGTCGTATTTCCGGGGCTTTAATGACTGGGCGCCGTCGCACAGCGCATTTTCCGGGGCATTGTGTACCTCCACCATAAGTCCGTCTGCTCCTGCAGCGATGGAGGCTTTTGCCATAGATTCAACCAGCCACCACTTGCCTCCGGCATGGCTTGGGTCTACAATCACCGGAAGATGGGTCAGCTTGCGCAGAACCGGAATACTTTGCAGATCCAGCGTATTGCGGGTGTAGGTTTCAAAGGTGCGGATTCCCCGCTCGCAGAGAATTACATTCTCATTTCCGGAAGCCATGATATATTCAGCGGACATCATCCACTCTTCGTAAGTGGCGTTGAGGCCTCTCTTTAAGAGAATAGGCCGATCTACCTGGCCCAGCTGCTTGAGAAGATCAAAGTTCTGCATGTTGCGTGCGCCGATCTGGATCAGATCCACTTTTTCGTTGAAGACGTCCAGATGCTCCGGAGACATCAGTTCCGTTACGATGGGAAGCCCTACTGCTTTCTTTACCTCGCAGAGGATATTCAGGCCCTCCAGCCCAAGTCCCTGGAAAGAATAGGGGCTGGTTCTTGGCTTGAACGCGCCGCCTCTTAAAAGGTTGGCTCCGGATGCCTTAGCTGCCTTGGCAATCTCAAGCACCTGGTCATAGGACTCTACCGAACACGGGCCGGCAATCAATGCCAGATTTCCTCCGCCCACCTTTACTCCGGAGACGTCAATGATGGAGTCCTCGGGGTGGAATGCGCGGTTTGCGAGTTTATACGGCTCCTGCACATGCATGACCTTATCTACAGAAGAGTCTACTTCGAATGGTTTAGAGTCGATCTTGGTCGTATCCCCGATACATCCAATGATGGTCACTTCCTGGCCTTCTACGATGTGGGTGTCCAGGCCCCTCCTTTTGATCATCTGCTCGACCCGGGTAATATCTTCTTTTGTTGTGCGTGGTTTCAATACAATAATCATCGTTAACATCCTCCATATGTATTACCAGTGCTGAATAATATTCATACTGTAAAATATTCGCACTGTAAAACTTTAGTTGTTTAAAGTGTGAAACTAAGGATATACTAACGCATGTGCATTTAGTTGTCAACCTCTTTTTATAAAAAATTATTTTTATCCGAAAAATAGGTGGGAGCCATACCTTGTAAATTATTCCATACACTCTTATAATAGAAGAAATTCAAACAGCAAGGAATGGTTAGGGATATGGTGAGAGTATATATAGCAAAGATTACACCATTGTTAATAGAAAAAAACTATGGAGCATACTACCGTAAGATCCCTGCCTGGAGGCAGGAAAAGGCGGATAAACTGCGGTTTAAGGAAGATAAGGCAAGGAGCGTGGGAGCATGGATTCTGTGGGAGAAGATACAGAAGGCCGGCCAAGTGCCGCAAGAGGCTGTATTCAACCTTTCCCATTCCGGGGATTATGTGCTGTGCGCCTATAGCGATGCGGCAAAGGCCCAAGTAGGCTGCGATCTGGAAGAGGTAAAAGAGCTACGGCTATCAGTGGCAAGACGGTTCTTTGGCGAAGGGGAATATCGCCATATAGCAGAGACGAAAGATCCGGAATGTAAGACCTGGCTGTTTTACCGCTACTGGGTATTGAAGGAAAGTTTCATGAAAGCCACGAGAAAGGGCATGGCTATCGATATGCGTTCCTATGAGATTGGATGGGATCAGGAGGGGAGGCCTGTGATTGCCGGGAAGCCTGAGGAATATGCGGATGCATATTACTGCAGGGAATATCGGATGCAGGGGGTCAATGCCGCAATTGCAGTCTGTACCACGGATTCGGACATAGGGGAACTTCAGGCAATAGAATTGTAAGCAAGCCCAATGCGCGGAAGTCTATGTAAATGGGACACTAGTAAAGAAGCGCCTTGGAGGCTATCTGCCATTTACTGCGGATATAACAAGGTTGACGTGTTTTTAAGTATTTGTTAGAATAATAAAAGGGAAAAACTTAGGTTTATCAAGAAATAAAAGAGTTTACTTTACGAAAGATGAGACCAATCGGGTGAGTATATTAGATTAATTGAATAAGGAGGACAAGTTATGCTGGATTTAACATTTGGGGAGCAGGTCAAAATTATCTTAAGCCGTAAGGGCATGACGATTAAGGAACTGGCAGAGACCATAGAAGCACATACCGGGAAGAAGATGTCCCGCCAGAATCTGACGCAGAGGCTGGGCCGGGATAATTTCCAGGAACAGGATATGCGCATGATTGCCGAGATCCTTGGCTGCCCGTTCCATTTGAATATTCTTGATGACGGCGCTTCAGCAGAAAGATCAAATAATATAGAGCCAGACAGGACCACAGAAGTATCTGACAAGGCAGATGACTCTAAAGTCGTGCAAAAAGAAGAGAAACGGGAGGTTCCTGCACAGGAGGCGCCCGCTTCGGAAGGCGCGGCTACGGAAAGGGATATTACCATCGGCGAACTGGTGGATATCCATGAGAAACTGGATGCCATGATAGAGCGGGAGACCGGAGAACTGCCGCCTCTGGAGGCTCCGGTGGAAGAACTTCTGGAAGAGATGGCTGCGATTGAAGAAGAGAATAAGGCAGACAAAAGAGAGACCCGGGAAGAAAGGGAAGAACGGGAGAAGAAGAGCCATGGCTGGAAATCCTATCTCTTGAGAAGAAAGAAAAAGAACGATGAGGAAGAGAATCTGGCAAAAGAGGATGATGCCGGAGACTTGACAGAAGGAACACTGGAGAATGGCGAGGAATATGTGGAAGAGGGTGCTTACGAATACCAGGAAGAGTATGCGCAGGAATATGAGGACGAATATGCCGGGGCGCAGGAGGAGATAGAAGAGGCCCGGGCACCGGAAGAGGAAGAAGACTGCATCCGGGGAGATGTTAATCCGTATACCGGCCGGGAATATGAATCCAACAGCGTGCGCATGCACCCGAACCGCATCGGATACGTCCAGGTATATGACAGGAGCGACCACAAATGGACGGATATGACGGAGTGGGCGTTCCTGGGCTATCAGGAGCGTAAGAAAGCCTTGCTTGGGAAAGATTATGAACCGCCGATCTATCTGGATTAGCCGGTATAATAGAAAAGAGTGAAGACAGGTGAATTGGGAACAGTTATTATCGACAAAGAGAAGCCGGGGAAGTTCCGGCAAGAATAGATATGGAAAGAATACGGACTTACGGAGCGAATTCGAGAAGGATTACCACCGTATAATAGGCAGCGCCTCATTTCGGAGGCTGCAAGACAAGACGCAGGTCTTTCCGTTGGACAAAAGCGATTTTATCAGGACGCGGCTGACCCACTCGCTGGAGGTATCCTCGTTTGCGAAGTCATTGGGCCAGAACATCGGGGAAAATATATTGGTATATAAGAAAGACCCGAGTTTCACGCCCAGGATGAAAGAAGATATATGCAGCATACTTCAGTGCGCGGGGCTGATTCATGATATCGGGAATCCGCCGTTCGGCCACTTTGGGGAGAGCGCTATTCGAGAATGGTTTGAGAGAAACCTGCCAAGAATGGAGTTCCATGGCGTGACGATTGACAAGGCGCTGACCCCGCAGATGCGGGAAGACTTCTATCATTTTGAAGGAAATGCCCAGGCGCTTAGGCTGGTGACCAAACTTCATTTTCTTGTAGATGAGAATGGAATGAATCTGACGTATGCGCTTTTAAATACGATCGTAAAATACCCGGTGCCATCTACCGGCATCGATGAGAAGTCCGGAGATATTAAGGACAAGAAGATGGGATACTATTTTGCCGATGAGGAGATATTTGAAGAGATAGCGGCAGAGACGGGGACGAATGGCAGACGCCATCCTCTTACATTTATTCTTGAGGCCGCGGATGATATTGCGTATAAGACGGCGGATATCGAGGACGCATTTATCAAAGGATTCATCAGTTACCATAAACTGCTGGAAGAACTGACCGCGCTGCAGGAAAGATATCCGGATGAGGAGATGGGAAGTTTCCGCCCGGCTGAAAAACTGGAGCAGCTATATGCCAGAGGCAGGGAAATGCAGATGCAAAAGCCGGAAGAGTATGCCATCAAGAACTGGATTATCAAAGTTCAGGGATTCCTGATCAACTGTGCGACTTATGGATTTACCTGTCATTACAACGAAATTATGGAGGGAGAGTATAGGCATGACTTGTTTCAAGGGACGTTTGCGGAAAAGTTAATGGATCTTCTGGGAAGCATGGCTTTTGAAGAAGTGTTCCTGACTGAGACTATCTATCGGATGGAAGTGGCGGAGGCTGCTATGATTGACTTCCTGATGGACAAGTTTATGAAAGCCATTGTCTATTATGATGATGAGACGCGCAAGTTGGACTCTATCGGGGAGCGTATGGTATCTTTTATATCCAGCAACTATAAAAAGGCATACCATTACCACGCCGAAGGGAAGTCTGAGGTAGAAAAACTGTATCTGAGGCTCCTTCTGGTGACGGATTATATATGCGGTATGACGGACAGTTATGCAAAAAGGCTTTATCATGAGTTAAAAGCAATTATATAACTATCATATTTTGGAATCCTGGGGAATAGATTGTGATAAATAACCAGGATTGGAAGTGGAAGATTGAAGCGTTTTATTCGTTACTTATACGAATATGAACAGGGAAGGAGACTACGCAACGTAGGATTTGTCAAAGTAGAGCAGGGAGACGAAGATTGCGTGATACATATTCACGGCAAAGGATTGCATATGAAAGGAGAAAAAAGGCTGCAATTGTATCTGTTCTACGAAGAAGGAGACGGATGTGTAGGAATCTGGCAGGGCACAGTGGACAATGTGAACCCTGCTATTAATTATCAACTGTACTACACGAAAGAAGATACCGGAGTTCCGGAGAACTTCCGGCGCATCAACGGAGTCATCCTGGAGAATGAATCCGGTCATAAATATGCCGTGGTGTGGGATGACATGCCGGTGAATGTAAACAATATGAGGGTATGGTCCCCTAAAGAGGTTAAGCAGGGCCAGGCAGCGAGCGAAGATTCTGGCAATGAGCAAGAAGAACTTCACGATGAGGCGGTGCAGGCAGAAGAAGCACAGGCGGAGCAAGAAGAGGAACTGCGGGCGGAGGAAGCGCCGGAAGAAGAGGTGCAGTCAGTGCAGGAGGAATTACAGGCAGAAGAGGTAATGCCGCAAGAGGAGCCACAGGAAGAAGAGGCAATGCCGCAAGAGGAGCCGCAGGCAGAAGAGGCAATGCCGCAAGAGGAGCCACAGGAAGAAGAGGCAATGCCGCAAGAGGAATCACGGGCAGGAAGGGTTTGGCCGAATATGGAGCAAGAGGCAGGAACCCGGGGAGAGCCAGCCGGAACACGGCCGGGTGGGATGGGGGAATTGCAGACAGATATGCCCCGGGATGGTCGGGAGATGCCGGCCTCGCAGTTCCAGTGTACGAAGATTCAAAGAAACGAACTGGCCAGGCTTCCAAGATGCGAGTGGAAGCTTTCCAACAATAATTTCCTGCTCCATGGATACTATAACTATCACCATCTGGCGCTGATTGATGACGGAGAGAGACTGAGGCTTGGCGTTCCCGGAATTTATCATCCTCAGGAAGCCAAAGCTGCGGCAGCATGCGGATTCCCGGAATTCATCCCCAGCGATGATCTGGATATCGGGCTGGCCGACGATGAAAAGAATGGTCAGGAGCAATTCGGCTATTGGTGCCGGTACGTGAAAAGACCAGCGAAACCTGGCGGTCGATGATAATTGCAGAAAGACGGAGAGAGAAGCATGCACAGTATTGATGAGAAATACATGAAAGAAGCAATCAGGCAGGCTAGAAAGGCTTATGCCATAGGGGAGGTTCCCATAGGCTGTGTGATTGTTTATAAGGATAAGATAATTGGAAGGGGATACAACCGGAGGATGGCCGATAAGAATACGCTGTCTCATGCGGAACTGATCGCCATCAGAAAAGCCAGTAGGAAGATGGGTGACTGGCGACTGGAAGAATGCACGATGTATGTAACGCTGGAACCATGCCAGATGTGCTCCGGCGCTATCGTGCAGTCCAGGATGAGCAGAGTGGTAGTTGGATGCATGAATCCCAAGGCAGGATGTGCCGGATCCATCCTGAATCTGCTGCAGATGACGGAATTCAACCATCAGGCAGAATTGACAACCGGCGTGCTGGAAGAAGAATGCAGCCAGATGATGAAGGACTTCTTTAAAGAATTACGGAGCCGCAGAACAAAAAAGGAGTAATCGCAGAGAAAGCGATGACTCCTTTTGTATTTGCGTTATTTTTCGTGCATTGCGCTTCGAACCCGGCCCCATAGACGTTACCTCGACAGTTAACTCAGCCCAGGCACCCTCACGGCACCCGGAAGGTTCCACTTAGTGCTGCTTCGTTCCCGACCTGACACGGTTCATGAATTTCCGTCGCGTAAGACCCAGGCATCAACGCCACTTTTCAAGGGCAGCTCTACAGAACTGTGCCCTCCGCGCAATATCACCCCTGCTATAGCGGATTGCAGGTACAAGGTACCGCTAACACCCCGGCTGCACGAGTCTTAAGTTTAACCTATTTTGGGGAAATTGTCAATCCCCATGAGATTATGTGCGGATGGTGTGCTATAATATAATAATAGTGGCAATTCTGGCCTGGCAGGTTCCGGAAGGCCAGAGACTGATCGACGGCGAAGTGCTGGGCCGGGTATCGTTGGAAGACGATAAGAAGGCAGAGAGGGCAGAAGCCATTGATGAAGCGAAGAGGCAGAAGGACGGGGAGACGAAGGACCAGTAAGAAAGGTCGGAAAAAGTCGACGGGATAAATGGAGAATAGAAGATGAAGATATTATTAGCAGCAGTCAATGCCAAGTATATTCACTCGAATCTGGCAATATACAGCCTGAAGGCTTATACGGAAGCCAAGTCAATGGATTGGATTTTGCATAAGCCAAAGCGAGGGGAGATCGAGTTGGCGGAATATACGATCAACCAGCAAAAAGATGACATCCTGATGGATATCTACAGGCGCAGGCCGGATGTTGCATGCTTTTCCTGCTATATATGGAATCTGGATTATGTGGAAGAACTGGTAGAGGAACTGGGGAAGATCAGGCCGGATATGCCTATCTGGCTTGGCGGGCCGGAGGTGTCTTATGATTCCGTGGACGTGCTTAGGCGGCTTCATCAGGTAAAGGGAGTCATGAAGGGCGAGGGGGAAGAGACATTTGCCCAGTTGTTTAGAATCTGGCAGGATCAGGAAGGCGACAAGGGACTTGAACGGACGGAGGGAATTACCTTCCGGAAAGAAGACGGAAGGATTGTCGAGAATCCATGGCGCCAGGCGATGGATCTTAGCAAGATCCCCTTTGTCTACCGCCACATGGAAGAATTCGAGCATAAGATCGTCTACTATGAGAGCAGCAGGGGGTGCCCATTTTCGTGCAGCTATTGCCTGTCTTCCGTGGACAAGCGTCTGCGGTTCAGGGATGCCGGGCTGGTGGAGAGGGAACTGCAGTTTTTTATCGACCAGGGGGTGCCCCAGGTAAAGTTTGTGGACCGTACTTTTAACTGCAGGCATGACCATGCCATACGCATATGGAAATATATTGCAAAGCACGACAGGGGGATTACGAATTTCCATTTTGAGATAGCGGCAGATTTGCTGAACGAAGAAGAGTTAGAGATACTGGAACATATGCGGCCGGGGCTGGTGCAGCTGGAAATAGGCATTCAATCAACCAATCCGGAGACCATACGGGCAATCCGCAGGACGATGAATTTCGAAAATGTAAAATGCGTTGTTGACAGGATTCAGAAGAATGGGAATATCCATCAGCACCTGGATCTGATCGCGGGGCTGCCTTATGAAGACATCCATCGTTTTGCCCGCTCCTTTGATGAGGTGTATGCCCTTAAGCCGGAACAGCTGCAGTTGGGATTCTTAAAGGTGCTGAAGGGCTCTTATATGGAGGAACAGAAGGAATCTTACGGTCTGCTGCACAAAAGCAGGCCTCCTTACGAAGTGCTTTGCACCAGATGGCTTTCCTATGAGGATGTGATCCGCCTGAAAGGCATCGAGGAGATGGTGGAAGTCTATTATAACAGCAGGCAGTTTACCCACACCTTGGATGCGCTGGAGGAGGCGTACGATTCTGCGTTTGAGTTGTATGATAAGCTGAAGGAGTTCTATGATGAGAAAGGACTGGGAGGCGTCCAGCATAAAAGAAGCGCCAGGTATGCTATTTTGCTGGAATTTATTGTTAAAAACTACCCGGATAGGGAAGACTATTATAGAGAACTGCTGACTTATGATTATTATCTGAGGGAAAATGCCAAGACCCGCCCAGAATTTGCGGGAGAATATAAAGTGTCTAAGGAAATATTGAGGCATTTCTACGGGGCAGAAGAAAGAAACAGGCAGTACCTTCCGTTTTATGGACCATATGACAGGAATCAGATGCGCAAGATGACCCATATGGAGTACTTTTCCATTACCGGGAAATACATCCTCTTTGACTATAAAGAAAGAAATCCATTGAACCAGGAAGCAAGAACCTGTATGATAGAACTAGAATTTCTTAGAAGCAACGAGGAGATAAGATGAAGAAAAGAACACGCCAGATACTGGACATACTGGATGAACAGTATGGAACGGAATATAGATGCTATCTCAACTATGAGACGCCTTGGCAGCTGCTGATAGCCACTATGCTGAGTGCCCAGTGCACGGACTCGCGGGTGAATATCGTTACCGAAAGCCTGTTTAAGAAGTATCCGTCTGCTTCAGCATTTGCCAGCGCAGACTTAAAAGAACTGGAACAGGATATCAAGCCTACCGGATTTTACCATAATAAAGCAAAGAATATCATCTCATGCATGAAGGACATTGTGGATAAATATGACGGCGAAGTTCCAAAGAGCCTTGAGGAACTGACGTCCCTTGCAGGAGTGGGAAGAAAGACGGCCAATGTCATAAGGGGGAATATCTATCATGAGCCCAGCGTAGTGGTGGATACTCATGTAAAAAGGATATCGAACCGGCTGGGGCTGACAAAGAATCAGGACCCGGAAAAGATAGAGCAGGATCTGATGAAGGAACTGCCTAAAGACCATTGGATCCTGTACAATATACAGATCATTACGTTTGGACGTACGATATGCACGGCACGCAGTCCAAGATGTGAGGAATGTTTCTTGCAAAAATATTGTAAAGAGTATAAAATGTAGAGAAATATATGAAAAGAAGGTAGTCGGATGAATTTTAACAATAAAAAGACAAGAAGAATCATTGCAATCGTAATCATGGTAGTGATTATTGCTATGATCGCAACTATGGTAGTGCCATATCTTATGGTGTAAAGCAAAGGGGTATGGGAGAATAAGATGGCTGCAGGAAGTCAGAGAAAGGGAAATAAAAAAAGCAAACGGATGTCGAGGATGAGACGAAGAAGGAGGCAAGTCCTTTTTGGTCTTGTTTTCGTATGCGTATGTATCATCTTTGCCATATCTTATGGAGTGCTTTACCGTTATGTATCAAAGTTTCCGGCGGATAAGATCTGCGACAATATCTATATCGGAAGCGTAAATGTGTCAGGAATGACAGACAAAGAGGCCAAGGAGGCTTTGAAAAAGCATCTGGAGGATGACCGCAAAGAGAATGTGACCATGAAAGTGGACGACAAAAAGGCTGCAGCGACGCTGGAAGAACTGGGACTTCACTATAATGACATCGACAAGGTGACCAAAAAGGCTGTCTCCTATGGGAAAAAGGGGAGGCTATGGGTGCGCTACCGGCAGTTGAGGAAACTATCTAAGGAAAAAATGGTGCTGGGCGAGGAGTTTGTCCTGGACCATAAAAAGTCAAAGGCTGTCATAGAGGATAGGGTGGTTCCACTTGCCAGCCATGCGGTGGATGCCAAGATTAAAAAAGACGGCGACGGATTTAAGATTACCAAGGAAAAGGACGGACAGACCGTAGATATCAAAGCATCGACAGCGAAATTGGAAAAATATCTGAATGAAAAATGGAAGCATAAAGGCATTACCATAAAGATGACCCTGATAAAAGAATCCCCTTCCGTGACGAAGAAGGACTTGAGCACGATAAAAGATGAACTGGGGACATTTTTCACGGATGCAGGCGGAGGAGACCGCTGGCAGAATCTTAAGACGGGCGTGGATCTTCTTAATGGCTCCGTGCTGATGCCGGGAGAGCAGTTATCCGTCCATGACAGGACCGCGCCTTATGATGAAGAGCACGGATACGTGCCGGCCGGATCTTACGAGAATGGGCAGGTAGTGGATTCTTTCGGAGGAGGCATCTGCCAGGTGTCTACCACTCTATATAATGCCGTGCTTTATGCAGAACTGGAAGTGGTGGAACGATATCCTCACTCCATGCTTGTAGCATATGTAGACCCGTCCAGGGATGCAGCCATTGCCGGCGACTATCTGGACTTCGTGTTTAAGAATAGTTATGATACTCCGATCTTTATTGCCGGAGAGATCGACGCTGCCAACCAGCTGCGTTTCACCATCTATGGCAAGGAGACCAGGACGCCGGGGCGGACCGTGGAGTTTGAGAGCGAGACGTTGACCACGGAAGATTATGGGGTCACCTATAAAGAGAACTCGGATGCGGCGCTCGGAAGCTTGAATTATGCCGGAAGCCCGCATACAGGCAAGACGGCCCAACTTTGGAAGATCGTTTATCAGGATGGAAAACAGGTGAGCAGGGATGTGATCAATAACAGTACTTATGAGAAGTCTGACCAGATTATTGAGATAGGGACCAAAACTGATAACGCCCAGGCCAAGGTTCTGGTACAGAATGCTATTGCCACCCAGGACAAAGGCAAGATCGACGCAGCCATCAGCCAGGCTCGGTCCTTGCAGGCTCAGCCATCCCAAGGCACGGGCGGGCAGGAACAATCATCCCAGGAATCGACAGGGCAGGTACAGCCGGCACAGTAATGGATTAATAAGCAGAGGAATCAAAGATGAGAATAGAAACGCAGACTGGATACTTGATAAATGAGACGGCTACCGTATATGGGCAGTCCAAATATATTGGAATTCATGCACTTGCTGCCGTCGTCAACTCTATGGCGGCGGCAGGTGCATCGCATCCTGGCGTAGGCGTGCGGATCGCGCTTCCACCTTACGCATACAAATCCAAGATACATACAATTGAAAAAAACATAAAGAGCGCCTGCCGCGAGCAGGAAATTGAACTGCTGGAGATAAAGAGCGAAAGGAATTCGGCGGTTAATTTCCCCATGGTGGCCGTGAGCGGGATTGCTAAAGTCCCGAAGAATGACCCATGGTGCAAGGGTCCGGTTCCGGCGAAGGGAGAGATCGTCCTTACCAAGTGGGTGGGCATGGATGGCATGCTCCAGATCACAATGGAGAAGGAACGGGAATTAAGAGAGCGGTTCGCGCCGGCATTCCTTAACCAGATATTGTCTTACCGACAGGAGATATTCGCACGGCAGGAGATAGGCATAGCAAGGGCCTGTGGCGCGTCCGCCATCTGTCAGATCGGGGATGGCGGCATTCTGGCAGCCTTGTGGAATCTGGCGAAAGAAGCCTCGGCCGGGATATCCGTGGATATGAAGCAGATATCCATCCTTCAGGAGACTATAGAGGTTTGCGAGCACTACCGGCTCAATCCCTACCAGCTGGCTTCCGCAGGGAGCCTCCTGATCATAGCAGATGATGGGGAAGCACTGGCAGAAGCGCTTAACAGCAGGCAGGTCAAGGCATCCGTTATCGGGCGGCTGACGGATAATAATGATAAGATTATACATAATGGAGAAGAGGTGCGCTATATTGACCGTCCCGCACCGGATGAGATCCTTAAACTATTCAACGGAGGCAGGCAAGATGAAAGAGATGAGGAAACAGATACTGATGTATATGGAGACGAACAGCAGAGTGGATCTGGGCGAACTGGCAGTCATTCTGGGGACTGATGAAGCGGATGTGGCAAACGAGATTGCCCGCATGGAAAAGGAGGGGATCATCTGCGGGTATCACACGCTGATCGACTGGGACAAGACAGGAGAAGAACGGGTTAACGCATTGATAGAAGTCCGCGTGACGCCCCAAAGAGAGAAAGGATTTGATAAGACGGCGGAAAGGATATGCAATTTTCCGGAGGTGACGGCCGTCTATCTGATATCCGGAGGATATGATCTTCTGGTTACGCTGGAAGGAAAGACGCTTCAGGAAGTCGCCAGATTCGTATCTGGCAGGCTGTCTCCGATTGAGGATGTCATAAGCACGACGACACATTTTATAATGAAGAAATATAAAGAACACGGGACATTGATGCGGACAAAGAATAAGACAGAAAGGATGCCGGTGACGCCATGATGAGAGATCCATTATCCAAAAAAGTAACAGGCCTGGCGCCGTCGGGCATCCGTAAATTTTTCGACTTGGTAAGCGAGATGCCAGAGGCCATATCTCTTGGCGTCGGTGAGCCGGATTTTGACACGCCCTGGCGGATCAGGGAAGAGGGAATCTATGCGCTGGAACAGGGAAAGACGTTCTATACTTCTAATGCAGGCTTGAAGGAATTGAAAGAAGAGATAGGCAGATATTTACGGAGAAAGATAAATGTAGACTATGATCCGGCATCGGAAATCGTGGTGACGGTGGGAGGCAGCGAAGGGATCGACATAGCCTTGAGGGCTATGCTGGATCCGGGAGATGAAGTGCTGATCCCACAGCCCAGTTATGTATCCTATCTTCCCTGTACAGTACTGGCGGACGGAAAGCCCATCGTAATACCCCTTAAGCAGGAAAATGAATTTAAGCTGACGGCAGAGGAACTGGAAGAGTCCATTACGCCAAGAACAAAGATACTGGTTCTTCCCTACCCCAATAATCCCACGGGGGCAATCATGACAAAAGAAGATCTGGAGCCTGTCGCGAAAGTGGTGAAGGAACATGACATCTTCGTGTTGTCGGATGAAATCTATTCGGAACTGACTTATGGAACCGCCCATGCATCGATAGCCTCTCTTCCGGGAATGAAAGAGCGAACGCTGGTAATCAACGGATTCTCGAAAGGATTTGCGATGACCGGATGGAGGCTGGGCTATATCTGCGGGCCCAGGGCAATCGCAGAGCAGATGGTGAAGATTCATCAGTACGCTATCATGTGCGCGCCCACCAATAGCCAGTATGCCGCGGTTGAGGCGCTGAAGAACTGCGAAAGCGAAGTCGAAAGGATGCGGGTGGCCTACAATCAGAGAAGGCGTTATCTGGTTCATGAATTCAGGCGGATGAAGCTGGACTGCTTTGAGCCATTTGGCGCGTTCTACATATTCCCCAATATTAAGGAGTTTGGCATGAGTTCAGAAGCGTTTGCCACCAGGTTCCTCGAAGAAGAGAAGGTGGCGGTAGTTCCGGGGAGTGCATTCGGAGAGTGTGGGGAAGGATTCCTGAGAGTATCTTACGCTTATTCCCTGGAAGACTTGAAGGAGGCGATCGGACGGCTGGGAGACTTCGTGGGGCGGCTCAGGAACATCAGGTGACCTCAAGAACAGGCAGGCTTTGGGCAAAATAGTTAAAAATATATGAAATTAGGAAAATATGAATACAGCATTACCAAAAGTGTATATTGACGGGCCTATCTGTTTTCTTTAAAATATTACATAAAGGAGGATGCAGCATGTTGAATATTGTATTGCATGAGCCGGAGATACCTGCAAATACAGGAAATATCGGACGCACCTGCGTGGCTGCGAACACAAGGCTTCACCTGATCGAACCATTAGGATTCAGACTGAATGAGAAGAATCTGAAGAGGGCTGGAATGGATTATTGGGATAAGCTGGATGTGACTACTTATATTGATTATGATGATTTCATCAGGAGGAATCCGAACGCGAAGATCTATATGGCCACTACCAAAGCGACGAAAGCCTACACGGATGTCGAGTATGAGCCAGACTGCTATATTATGTTTGGGAAAGAAAGCGCGGGAATACCAGAAGAGATTCTGGTAAAACATAAAGATGACTGTATTAGGATTCCGATGGTTCCGGATATCCGTTCCCTGAATCTTGGGAACTCGGTGGCAATCGTTTTATATGAGGCGCTCAGGCAGAATGCGTTTGCGGGGATGGATCTGGAAGGCCATCTGCACAGGCTGGAATGGTAAAAAGGCAATTGTATGATTATTCGTTTAATTGTATGTTCAGTACGGTCTGGGAACTATGAAAAAACAATAAATTTCTAGACTTTTATTTGGAATCATATTATAATCGTAACTACAGGAGAGTTACAACAACAAGAGAGGTGGTGAACAGATGGTAGAAGAAACCATTAAAACCATCAAGGAGACGGAAAATGAGGCGGAGGAAATCGTAAGAAAAGCAGACGCCGAATGTACCGGAATCCTTGAAGAAGCCTCTGCAAAAGCCAAGGAGATCAAAGAACAGGCTGAAGCAGATGCAAAGGCAAAGGCAGAAGACAGTCTAAAGGCAGCGAAGGAAATTGGGGAAAAGTCGACGATGGAGGCTTTGGCCGATGTGGAGAAGGAAATTACATCTCTTAGGGAGGCTGCGCTGGCGAAGGAAGAAGAGACGGTGTCTGCCGTAATTGCAGAACTCGTCTGATACTTGCATATTTGGGCAAAAAGAATAAGAGTAAAGGAGGGATGCGGCTATGTCAGTATTGCAGATGCAAAGAATTAGTATCTGCGCGCTAAAGAAAGACCGTAAGGCCATTTTGGAGAAGATACAGTCAATGGGAGTCATGGAAATGAACCAGATTGCCGAAGACGAGGAAGGCTTCGAGAAGATGGATACCTTGAATGCCAGACAGAGGTTTGAGAAGAAGGCGCAGCTTTCGGATCAGGCGCTGGCAGTTCTTGAAACTTACGCTCCGGAGAAGCATTCAATGCTATCAGGCCTGGAGGGCAAGAAACTAGTCGAACAGGAGCAATTTGATAAAGCGGTTGCAGAAAAAGAGGCCATTGTCTCAAAAGCCAATCTGCTGATATCGAAAAATAAAGAGATAGCGGAGAGCAAAGCCGGTATTCTGAAACTGGAAAACCAGATTGAGTCGCTTGAACCTTGGATTTCTTTGGATGTTCCAATGAATTTCGAAGGTACGGGGAAGGTGTCGATGCTGCTTGGAACTATGCCGGCGGAGACGACCCTGGAATCTGTCTACGAGCAGATTGCCGTGAATAATCCTGACATTGAGGCAATGGATGTGAAGATTATCTCCAGTGACAGGGATGCGGCTTACCTGGCTGTTTTTTGTCTTAGGGCAGAAGCGGCTGCGGTAGAAGAGGCTTTGAGGGCAGGAGGATTCGCAAGGCCTTCGCAGGTTACGGACAAGGCGCCTGCCAAGAAGAAGGCGGATCTTATCGCAGAGATTCAAAAACTGAATAGTGAGATTGAAAAAACTGAGGAAGAGATCAGAAACTATGCAGATAGCAGGGAGGATTTGAAACTGGTAGGAGACTACTTCCGCATGAGAGCACAGAAGTATGAAGTGCTGGGAACTCTTCCACAGTCGCAGAGGACATTTGTCATGAGCGGCTATGTAGCGGCAAAGGCGGTGCCGGCAATTGAAAAAGCCATTGGGGAACGCTATGACTGTGTCCTGGATGTAGAGGACTTGAAAGAAGATGAAGAACCGCCGATTATCCTGAAGAATAACGCATTTTCATCCAGCGTGGAAGGCGTCCTGGAATCATACGGACTGCCCCATAAGGGTGAATTCGACCCAACGACGATCATGTCATTTTTCTATGTATTTTTCTTTGGAATGATGTTATCTGATGCCGCATATGGCGCGATTATCGCAATTGCCTGTTTCGTGGTTCTGAAGAAATTCCCCCGGATGAGCAAGGGTATGCATAAGTCAATCAAGATGTTTATGTTCTGCGGCATCTCGACGATAGTCTGGGGCGTTCTGTTTGGAGGATATTTTGGAGACGTGGTGGATGTGGTGTCCCGGACATTCTTTGGAAGGACAGTTACCATCAAGCCATTGTGGTTTGCACCGCTGAATGATCCGATGAGGCTTTTGATCTATTCTATGGCATTTGGACTGATCCATCTGTTCGTAGGACTGGGCATCAAGGGATATATGCTGGTAAAAGACGGAAAGATTTTAGACTTTTTCTGTGATGTGGTGCTCTGGTACGCATTTTTGATCGGCCTGATACTGATGCTGCTTCCTACGGATATATTTGCATCAATCGCACAGACGCAGATCGTTTTCCCGCCGGCCGTCAGCATGCTGGCAAAAGGCCTGGCGATCGTAGGAGCACTGGGACTTCTTCTGATGTCCGGAAGGGCCAACAAGAATCCGGCGCTCAGGATCGCGCTTGGAGCATATGATATCTATAACATCACCGGCTGGCTCAGCGATGTACTGTCTTATTCGCGTCTGCTGGCGCTTGGCCTTGCCACAGGAGTTATCGCTTCCGTGGTAAACCAGATGGGAAGCATGTTTGGAAAAGGCATCGTGGGAGCAATCCTATTTGTTGTCGTCTTTATAGTTGGACACACGCTGAATCTGGCAATCAACCTGCTGGGCGCGTATGTGCACACGAATCGTCTGCAGTTTGTAGAGTTTTTTGGCAAATTCTACGAAGGCGGAGGAAGACCTTTCGAACCATTTCAATCAGATACAAAATATGTAGATATTAAGGAGGAAACTTTATCATGAGTATTTGGAGTAATTTAGGACTTGTATACGCATTACTTGGCGCAGCAGTAGCAGTTTTCCTGGCAGGAGCAGGATCAGCATTTGGAGTAGGTATCGCCGGACAGGCAGCATCAGGAGTTGTAACAGAGGACCCAAGCAAATTCGCGAAGGTATTGATTCTGCAGCTGCTTCCTGGTACGCAGGGAATCTATGGACTGCTGGTTGGATTTATCACTTTGTCCAAGATAGGGCTCCTTGGAGGAGGTGCAGCAGAAATCAGCGTGCAGACAGGACTCCTGATTCTGGCAGCATGTCTTCCGATCGGCATCGTTGGATTGATTTCCGGAAGAGCCCAGGGACAGACCGCAGCAGCGGCAATCGGGATCATTGCAAAGAAGCCGGACCAGTTTGGTAAAGCCATGCTGTTCCCGGCAATGGTTGAGACATATGCAATCCTGGCACTTCTTATTTCCATCTTATCAGTAACGGCAATTCAGGTATAGGATATCTGATACACGGTAAAAACTAGGAAATTAAGAAAAGGAGTGCAAGGGCGATGACCGGATTAGAAAAAATGAAAAGTCAGATCCTGGATGAAGCGAAAGCAGTAGCTGACAGCAAGATTGCAGAAGCAAAGGCCCAGGCCGAAGAGATTATGAGCCAGGCAAAGGCTGAAGCGGAAAAGAAACAGGCCAGCATCTCCCAGAAATCCGAAGCGGAAATAGCAAACTACAAAGAGCGGGTAGCGTCTTCGATCGATTTGCAGAGAAGGACCAAGGTCCTTGCTGCAAAGCAGGATGTAATAAAGGAAGTCCTGAATGAGGCGTATGAGTCGCTGACTGGCATGGAGGCGGATGCTTACTTTGCCATGCTGCTTAAGATGCTTGGCAAGTATGCGCTGCCGCAGGATGGAGAGATATTCTTTTCAGCCAGGGATTTAAAGAGAATGCCTGCAGGATTCCAGGATGAGGTGAAAAAGGCTGCCGAATCAAAGAATGGAAGCCTGACGGTATCTGAAGAAGGCAGGAATATAGAGAATGGATTCATTCTTGCTTATGGCGGTATAGAAGAGAACTGCACATTACAGGCAATGTTTGATGCAAAAAGAGATGAGTTGTCCGATAAGGTTCATCACTTATTATTCTTATAAAGCGTAGTAGATTGGAGGAGCAGCATGAGTGAACAATATACCTACGCGGTTGCGCGTATACGTGCCCTGGAAGTCTCTTTATTTTCCAACAGCACCATTGACCAGCTGATTGCATGCCAGAACTATGAGCAGTGTATTCAGTTCCTGGAAGAGAAAGGCTGGGGAGACTCTGAGACATCCGGTAATGCAGAGGCTATGCTGACCAGAGAAGAAGAAAAGATATGGGAAGTCGTTAAGGAACTGTCCATAGGGATGGAAAATTTTGACGTGCTTACCTATCCAAAACTTTTCCATAATCTGAAGGCCGCAATCAAGGAAGTGTGCACGGAGGAAAAGAACAGGCATATATTCTATGAAGATGTGCCGATTCCGGGAAGTGCCATGATGGAGATCATAAAAGAGAAGGATTTCGGAAGACTTCCTTCGAATATGCAGCACGCGGCGGAAGAAGCATATGAATCGCTTCTTCACACCAGAGACGGACAGTTGTGCGATGTCATTATCGATAAGGCAGCGCTTGAGGCAATCTATGCGGCCGGGAAGGAAGCAAAGGCGGATATCATCCGCGACTATGCGGAATCCACGGTAGGAGTTGCAGATATCAAGATTGCCGTGCGTTCACAGAAAACCGCGAAATCGATAGATTTTATGAAGCGGGCAATGGCTGAATGTGACAGTATCAATGTAGACCAGCTTTCAAAGGCAGCCCTGGCGGGAATGGACGCGATCCGCGAATACCTGCTGGGAACGGCTTATGCACAAGGCGCGGAGGCGTTAGCCGATTCGCCGTCAGCATTCGAGCGCTGGTGCGATAACCGGATTATTCAGACTATCAGTCCACAGAAATATAATGCATTTACCATAGGGCCGGTGATTGCCTATGTAATTGCGAGACAGAACGAAATAAAGACGGTACGAATCATTCTTTCCGGCAAACTTAATGACTTACCGGATGATTCAATCCGAGAAAGGGTAAGGGAGATGTATGTATAAGATTGCAGTACTAGGCGATTATGACAGTATTTACGGTTTCGCTACATTGGGTCTTGATACATTTCCAGTAAGCACCCGTGAGGAAGCCGGAGAAAAACTGCATCAGCTCACCCTTGGGGACTATGGGATTGTCTATGTTACCGAGGCTCTGGCTGAAGAATTAAAACATGAGATAGAGAAATATCAGGAACTGGCCGTTCCGGCGATTATCCAGATACCAGGAATATCCGGCAATACCGGAGCCGGCGTAGAAGGCGTCAAGAAGTCCGTAGAACAGGCAGTAGGATCTGATATTATCTTTGGAAACGAATAAAGAAGGAAAGGTGGGTGATTCGTCCAAATGAGTACAGGTACGATTAAAAAAGTAGCAGGACCGCTGGTTATCGCAGAAGGAATGCGGGATGCCAACATGTTCGACGTTGTACGTGTTAGTAACCAGCGACTGATTGGAGAAATCATCGAGATGCACGGGGATGAGGCATCAATTCAGGTATATGAGGAGACATCAGGCTTAGGACCGGGAGAGCCGGTAGAATCTATGGAGGTTCCGATGTCTGTTGAACTTGGGCCTGGTCTTATCGCAAGCATTTACGATGGTATCCAGCGTCCGCTTGACGATATTATGAAGGTTTCAGGAAACAGCCTGCAGCGTGGCGTTGAGGTTGCTTCCCTGAAGAGAGACAAGAAATGGGAATTTGTCCCGGTTGCAAATGTTGGGGACGAGGTAGAAGCAGGCGATATATTAGGCACCGTGCAGGAGACCATCGTTGTTCAGCAGAAGATTATGGTTCCTTATGGAATCAAGGGTACGGTAAAAGAGATCAAATCAGGCGAATTTACAGTAGAAGACGTGGTGGCAGTAGTTGCAACGGAAGATGGAGACAAAGAACTTACGATGCTCCAGAGATGGCCGGTTCGTAAAGGACGTCCCTATGTAAAGAAACTTCCGCCGGAGAAGCCATTGGTAACCGGACAGCGCGTTGTCGATACGTTCTTCCCAATTGCCAAAGGCGGCGTTGCCGCCGTTCCCGGACCTTTCGGAAGCGGCAAGACCGTAATCCAGCATCAGCTGGCAAAATGGGCTGAGGCAGATATTGTAGTATATATCGGCTGCGGCGAGCGTGGAAATGAGATGACGGACGTTCTGAACGAGTTCCCGGAACTGAAAGACCCGAAGACAGGCCAGTCACTGATGCAAAGGACTGTTCTGATCGCCAATACGTCAGATATGCCGGTTGCTGCCCGTGAGGCATCCATCTATACAGGCATTACGATTGCGGAATACTTCCGCGATATGGGATATTCCGTAGCCCTGATGGCAGATTCCACATCCCGGTGGGCAGAGGCCCTTCGAGAGATGTCAGGACGTCTGGAAGAGATGCCTGGCGAGGAAGGATACCCTGCATATCTTGGAAGCCGTCTGGCACAGTTCTATGAAAGAGCCGGACATGTGATTTCACTAGGCAAAGACCAGAGAGAAGGAGCGCTGTCCGTAATCGGAGCCGTATCCCCTCCGGGCGGCGATATTTCCGAGCCTGTATCCCAGGCGACCCTGCGTATTGTCAAGGTATTCTGGGGCCTGGATTCGTCTCTGGCTTACAAGCGTCACTTCCCGGCGATCAACTGGCTGACCAGTTATTCTCTGTATGTCGATAATATGGCAGACTGGTTCAACAGCGAGGTTGCTGGGGACTGGATGGAAGACCGCCAGAAGATGATGAGCCTTCTGCAGGAAGAGGCAGAACTTGACGAGATCGTTAAGATGGTAGGTATGGATGCGCTGTCGCCGACAGACCGCCTTAAGATGGAAGCGGCAAGATCCATCCGTGAGGACTTCCTGCACCAGAACTCTTTCCATGAGATTGACACTTATACCTCTCTGAGGAAGCAATACCTGATGATGAAACTGGTTCTCGCGTTCTATGAGGAGGCTTCCGAGGCGCTGACAAAAGGCGCTTCTATGCAGATCCTGATCAACATGGAGGTAAGAGAGAGAATCGGGCGTTACAAATATACGCTGGATGCTGATATTGAGACAGAGTATGAAAAGATATTAAATGAACTGCATACCGAGATCGCAGGTGCATTCGGGAAGGAGGACTTCTAATTATGCCAAAAGAATATAGAACCATACAAGAAGTTGCCGGCCCTCTGATGCTGGTGCGCGGAGTAGAAAACGTATCTTATGATGAATTAGGAGAGATCGAGCTTGCCAGCGGAGAGAGACGCCGCTGCAAGGTTCTGGAGATCAACGGAAGTGATGCTCTGGTTCAGTTATTCGAGAGTGCTACCGGTATCAACTTAAGCAACAGTAAAGTGCGTTTCCTTGGACGAAGCATGGAACTGGGAGTATCCGGCGACATGCTGGGCCGTGTATTCGACGGCCTGGGCCGCCCGATCGATGACGGCCCGGAGATTCTGCCTGAGGAAAGAAGAGATATTAATGGACTGCCTATGAACCCGGCAGCCAGAAGTTACCCTGAGGAGTTCATCCAGACAGGCGTATCCGCTATCGACGGACTAAATACGCTGGTACGTGGACAGAAACTTCCGATCTTCTCCGCGTCCGGTCTTCCGCATGCCAATCTGGCAGCGCAGATTGCGAGACAGGCCAAGGTTCGCGGAACAGACGAGAACTTCGCCGTTGTATTCGCGGCTATGGGTATTACCTTCGAGGAATCCAACTTCTTCGTTGAATCATTTAAAGAAACAGGAGCTATTGACAGGACCGTATTATTTATCAACCTGGCAAATGACCCGGCTATCGAGCGTATTTCCACGCCTCGTATGGCGCTGACGGCAGCAGAATATCTGGCATTCGAGAAGGATATGCATGTATTGGTTATTCTGACTGATATCACCAACTATGCAGATGCCCTCCGTGAAGTATCTGCCGCGCGTAAAGAAGTTCCCGGACGTCGTGGCTATCCTGGATATATGTACACGGATCTTGCGTCCCTCTATGAGAGAGCGGGACGTCAGAAAGGCAAGAAGGGAAGTATTACCATGATCCCGATCCTTACCATGCCTGAGGATGACAAGACTCATCCGATCCCTGACCTGACGGGATACATTACAGAGGGACAGATCATCTTAAGCCGTGACCTGTACAGAAAAGGCGTTCAGCCGCCGATCGACGTACTGCCTTCCCTTTCCCGTCTGAAAGATAAAGGTATCGGCGAAGGTAAGACAAGGGCTGACCACTCCAATACGCTCAACCAGCTCTTCGCCGCATATGCGCGAGGCAAGGACGCGAAAGAACTTATGACCATCTTAGGCGAGGCCGCCTTGACAGAGATTGACCTTCTCTATGCGAAGTTTGCCGATGCATTCGAGAAGGAGTATGTATCGCAAGGCTACAACACCGATCGCTCCATCGAAGAGACGCTGGAAATCGGCTGGAAGCTCCTCTCCATGCTGCCAAGAGCCGAATTAAAACGAATCGACGACAAATTCTTAGATTTATATTATGGTAAGCAGTAAGCCGTGCGCAGATGAGTGAAAGCAGACGCGCAAGCAAGCTTGCGAGCGGCTGCTTTCGGTCAGCTGCATAGGGCGCGAGCCCGCAGCGAGAAGAAGCGAAGCGGAATCGAGCTGGCACGGCGTCCGACAGCGGAGAAAGAGAAATCCCCGAGCAAGCGTGCTTGAGAAAGGGGATTTCTGTAAAGGTGCATAGGGCGCAAGCCCGCAGCGAGATGTAGCGAATAAGGAGGTGGATGATAGATGGCATCTACGCAGGTGACTCCTACCCGTATGGAGTTGACCAAGACAAAAAGAAAATTAGTCACTGCCGTCAAAGGCCATAAGCTTTTGAAAGATAAGCGTGACGAACTGATGCGCCAGTTCCTGGATCTGGTTCGTGAGAACATGGAACTGCGTCTGAAAGTAGAAGCCGGAATCCGCTCTGCAAATAAGAATTTTGTCATAGCCAAGGCCGGAATGGACGAAGCTACGCTTAATACAGCGCTAATGGCGCCAAAGCAGGAGGTAAACCTCGAGGTAGGTAAGAAGAATGTCATGAGTGTCAATATCCCGGTCTTTGAGACGAAGACCAGGACGGCGGACGCCAATGACATCTACTCTTACGGCTTCGCATTTACTTCCAGCGATCTGGATGGTGCCGTAAAGTCACTGGCAGATATACTGCCGGATATGCTGAAACTTGCGGAGACGGAAAAAGCGTGCCAGCTTATGGCGGTTGAAATCGAGAAGACGAGACGCCGTGTAAATGCGTTGGAACACGTTATTATTCCGGAAGCACAGAAAAACATCAAGTATATTACGATGAAGTTGGATGAGAACGAGAGAAGTTCCCAGATTCGTCTGATGAAAGTAAAAGATATGATGCTTGAAGAAGCGCATCATTACAGTGAGAGAGCCTGATATAAGAAAGGCAGATACAGGCGGATGGCGTATGTCATCCGCCTGTATGCTTGTTGTTTTATATTTTCGCCTGGTTCCGGATTTTTAGTTCTGAGGAAAAGCAATTAAAAATTCCAATATGATTATAAGAAGAATAGAATGCAAGGAAAGTAGGGCAAGTAACATTGTGAATCCTAACGCATATGATAAGATAGATACTTATCTTAGGAGCGTGCGTACATGGACGATCGACTGCCTTACTACATGGCTTACCCGATGCCTTTACTCTATGATGACGACAGGATTGCCAGAAGGGACCTGGATTACATGAAAAGCCTCTATCCTGCAGCGGCAAAACGTCTGATCCCATATATCGAAGAAGAATGCGACCGGCTGGAATATGAAGGAAGCATGATGTATGACGAATATCCGGATCAGCTGCAGCTTCGGCTGATGTGCAGAAGAATTTATGACCAAGTGGCACAAGAGGAGGAGAATCCGGGCGAATGGCTGAAGGATCTGATTCAGGTGATGGCATATCAGGAATTATGCAACAGGCGAAGCGAATACAGGAATTTCAAAAGAAAATTTTACTAATGAAAGAAAGGGGCCAGACCTTGGGATAAAAGGGTCTGACTCCTTTTGGATTTGCAGGAGGGTAGACAAAAAAGGTTCTTGTGTGTTAAAATACTCACCAAAGACACTAGGGGAGGACAGCCGGATATGGATAATATCATATTGATTGGCATGCCAGCAGCGGGTAAAAGCACGATAGGCGTCGTAATCGCAAAACGCCTGGGATACCAGTTTGTGGATACAGATATTCTGATTCAGGAAGAAGAAGGAAAACTGCTGAAAGATATTATTGCGGAAAAGGGAATCGATGGTTTTCTGGAAGTGGAAGACCGTGTAAATGCGAAGGTAGATACGTGGCATACGGTAATATCGCCGGGAGGCAGCGTAGTATATTGCGAAAATGCCATGAAACATTATAAAGAGATTGGTAAAATAGTATATTTGCAGGCATCTTTTGACACAATAAATAAAAGGTTGAAGAATGCAAAAAACAGAGGCGTCGTGCTGAAAGAAGGCCAGTCTTTGAAGGGGCTGTATGATGAAAGAGTGCGCCTTTTTGAGAAATATGCGGATATTACCGTCTGTGAAGACGGATTAAGGTTGGAAGATACGATCCAGAAGGTTCTGGAGACTCTCGGTCAATAGTAAAATCCTGGAAAATATTACGGATAAATTACATAATTGTAAAAAATGTTTTACAAATTCAAATTCTATGGTATAATATCGAAGAATGCGAATAGAAAAAAATGGATAGATGAGAGTGAATAGATAGTAAATTTGAGGTGCAGTATGGAACAGTATATTATAAAAGGCGGCCATCCGCTGGTAGGAGAAGTAGAAATAGGCGGAGCAAAGAATGCCGCACTGGCGATTCTTGCCGCAGCAATTATGACAGATGAGACAGTACTGGTTGATAACCTTCCGGACGTTAACGATATCAATGTACTGCTGGATGCCATATCAGGCATCGGCGCGAATGTACACCGGGTTGACCGTCATACCGTAAAGATTAATGGTAAAGGCATTAACGATGTTAACATAGAATACGACTATATCAAGAAGATCCGCGCATCCTATTATCTCCTGGGCGCCCTGCTTGGAAAGTATAAGAGGGCGGAAGTTGCGCTTCCGGGCGGATGCAATATTGGCAGCAGGCCTATAGATCAGCATATCAAGGGGTTCCGTGCTCTGGGCGCGGATGTGGACATTGAGTATGGAAAGATTATGGCCGAAGCAGACCGTCTGGTGGGCAAGCATATATATTTTGACGTGGTAAGCGTTGGAGCTACCATCAATGTCATGATGGCTGCAACGATGGCAGATGGACTGACCATCATGGAAAATGTGGCAAAAGAGCCGCATGTAGTAGATGTTGCCAACTTCCTGAACAGCATGGGAGCCAATATCAGGGGCGCCGGGACAGACGTGATCAAGATTCGCGGCGTGCAGCGCCTGCACAGTACGGAGTATTCCGTAATTCCGGACCAGATCGAGGCCGGGACATTCATGTTCGCGGCAGCGGCCACAAAGGGAGATGTAACCGTCTTAAATGTAATTCCGAAGCATCTGGAGGCGACCATTGCAAAACTGGTGGAGATCGGATGCGAAGTGGAAGAGTTCGATGATGCTGTCCGCGTGGTTTCCAAAGGAGACTTGACCAGCACGCATGTGAAGACGCTGCCTTATCCGGGATTCCCGACAGACATGCAGCCCCAGATCGGGGTGACGCTGGCTCTGTGCCAGGGGACAAGTACGATCACGGAGAGCATCTTCGAGAACCGGTTCAAGTATCTGGATGAGCTGGCTAGAATGGGAGCCAACGTCAAGATCGAGGGCAACTCGGCAACGATTGAAGGCGTGAAGAAGTTCACGGGAGCAAGAGTGAGCGCGCCGGACTTGAGGGCAGGAGCTGCGCTCTGCATTGCTGGCCTTGCCACGGATGGAATCACGATCGTAGATGATATCGTATATATCCAGAGAGGATATGAAAGATTTGAAGATAAGCTTAGGGGTATCGGAGGAATCATCGAGAAGGTGGAGACGGAGAAAGATATCCAGAAGTTCAAATTAAAAGTTAGCTAGTCAGGCAGGATGGAGTTGAAAAATTCCATCCTAGTTTTATATTACGATGTTTTATGCCGGGGAAAGGGAGAGGTGCGAGGATGAAGAAGATTAAGAACAGGTACGCAATACTGGCGATTGCTTCCATCGTGAACTTTGTGCATGGCAATCCTTACATATGGACGGTATTCCAGCCCTATGTGAGGAAAGAATATGGTCTTTCCCTGGCCGCTTCCAGCCAGCCGTTCACGATCATTATCGGTATATTTGCTCTGGGAAACATGCTGGGAGGGTTCTTGCAGCATAAGGTAGGGGCGAAAAAGACGATACTTGCAGGAAGCCTTGTCATGTGCCTAGGATTTTTTCTGGCCGCGGTGGCGCCTAGTCATATGCCTTGGGTTATATCGCTGGGATATGGCGCCTTAGGAGGCCTGGGATCAGGCTGCGCGTTCAGCATGCTGGTGGCGGTGCCCCAGGGCTGGTTTCCGGACAAGCGGGGGCTGGTCACAGGAATTACGGTAGGAGTCATAGGAATCTCAGGGGTACTGATGAATCCATTGTGCGATTCCATACTGGCGGGATATGGGTACCGGACTGCCATGCTGGTGGTGACGGCAGTCTATGCGGTTCTCTGCCTGGGCGCCTTCTTCATCGAGGAAGCTCCGGAAGAACTGGCAAGCCAGGGCGGCGTGCTGACAGATGGGAGCACAAAGCCAGAGGGAGTGATAAGGACAGATGGAAGCGCAAAGCCGGATGAAAGCATAGAGGCGGCAATCCAGAGGCAGTTTACGACCCGGGAAATGATGCATACCAAGGCGTTCTATGCCATTGCCATCACCATGGCTCTGGCGGTTCCAGCATACGTACTGGTCAATCCTCTGATGAAGTCCCTGGGAATGAAGAGAGGGCTTACCAGCGCACAGGCGCTGGCGGGCGTCATGATCGCATCCTTTGCCAATATCATTGGGAGGTTTGCTATGCCCTGGCTGTCGGATCAGACCGGGCGCAAGGCGGTGATCCGGGTCATGTATGTGCTGGCTATGGTATCCATGGTGGGGCTTATTGCCGCCAGAGGCGGCTTGTTCATCCTGTTGATTTCCATAGTATGCCTGGTGTATGGAGGCGTGGTCAGCGTATTTCCGGTGCTGGTATCGGAGCATTTTGGCATGAAGTATCAGGGCATGAACTTTGGGGCAGTCATGCTGGGCTATGGGCTGGCATCCATCCTGTGTCCGTATCTGCTGGACATTGCAGGGCTTAATACTTCATTTCTCATCGCGGGGATCGCATGTGCGGCAGGATTGTGGGGAACCAGGTACTTTTAACAAGACATGATACAAATTCCATAAGGTGTATGTTGACAATTAGGGGAAAAGAGTGTAAAGTCTTATTCGTACATAGAACCATTAATTAAATATTGCAAACTTTCTCTTATTCAGAGCAGTGGAGATACAAAGGATCTATGAAGCTGCGGCAACCCCCGGCGCGTGGAAGGTGCCAACCTGAGCGAGTAATCGAACAATAAGAGGATTGGTTTATGATGATATAAACAGTCCGCTTTATGCGGGCTGTTTTTTGGAGTAGGCCTTGCGTCGCATGTCTCTTGAGCGCCGCAAGCCTGGAATAAATCCATCCAGGGAGAAAGTGTGCGAAAGGGCAAGTCCCTTTTAGTAGAAAAGGAGAGAATGTTATGGAAAAACTTTTATTTACGTCAGAATCAGTAACAGAAGGCCACCCGGACAAGATGTGCGACCAGATATCCGATGCGATCCTGGATGCGCTTATGGAGCAGGATCCCATGAGCCGCGTGGCATGCGAGACATGCACCACCACGGGCCTTGTACTTGTTATGGGAGAGATTACCACCAACGCTTACGTAGATATCCAGAAGATCGTCAGGGATACGGTAAGGGAGATTGGCTACACAAGAGGGAAGTTTGGATTTGACGCAGATACCTGCGGCGTGATCACGGCAATCGACGAGCAGTCCTCGGATATTGCCATGGGCGTTGACAGGGCGTTGGAAGCAAAGGAAAATAAAATGTCTGAACAAGAGATCGAGGCAATCGGCGCAGGAGATCAGGGAATGATGTTCGGCTACGCCACGGATGAAACCCCGGAACTGATGCCATACCCGATTGCCCTGGCTCACAAGCTGGCCAGAAAACTTACGGAAGTCAGGAAGAACGGAACGCTTCCCTATTTAAGGCCAGACGGCAAGACCCAGGTGACGGTGGAATACGACGAGGCAGGCGTTCCAAGACGCCTGGATGCGGTGGTGCTGTCAACCCAGCATGACCCGGATATCAGTCAGGAGCAGATTCATGAAGACATTAAGAAACATGTTTTCGAAGCGGTTATTCCACGGGGGATGATTGACGGGGATACGAAGTTCTTCATCAATCCCACAGGCCGATTTGTGATCGGCGGGCCTCATGGCGACAGCGGCCTTACAGGCCGCAAGATCATCGTAGACACCTATGGCGGAATGGCCCGCCATGGAGGCGGAGCATTCTCCGGCAAAGACTGCACGAAGGTAGACCGTTCCGCAGCCTATGCGGCCCGGTATGTTGCTAAGAATATCGTAGCGGCAGGGATTGCCAAGAAATGCGAGATCCAGCTGTCCTATGCCATTGGCGTGGCACATCCGACCTCTATCATGGTAGACACCTTTGGAACCGGCAGAATTGACGATGAGAAACTGGTAGAGATCATCCGCGAGAACTTTGACCTGCGTCCGGCAGGCATCATCAAGATGCTGGATCTGAGACGTCCGCTGTATAAGCAGACGGCGGCCTATGGCCATTTCGGCCGCACGGACATCGACCTTCCGTGGGAGAAGCTTGACAAGGTGGAAGTACTGAAGAAGTATTTATAAAAATTTTAGAAAAGTTTATGGGCGCTTTGATGTGAAGCGCCCTTTTTCATGCTATACTTTTCCTGGAGGGCATGAACGAATGAAGTTAAAGACAAGATTAAGCATCGCTTTTTTGACGCTTATTTTAATTCCAATAGTTCTGACCGTCACGATGGTTTGCTTGCTGGGACGGTATCAGATCAGTGCTATAGAAAAGACGTATGAGATCTCGGGAACCACGGTAAAGAGTTTCTCCAATTCTGTCCTTGTAATGTCAAGGCTTACGGAGAAGCCATACCATGAACTGGCCAAGATGGCAAAGAAGAATCCGCGCAAGATGGAGGACGCCACCTGCCTGGAGGAATTCAACCAGAAGCTGGAGGAGAAGAAGGCATACTTGCTGGTTCGCAAGGAAGGCACCATTATCTATGTGGGAACGGATATGGATGAGGCAAACCATGTGATCGGACAGCTCCCAGACTATGGGGAATCGGAGAATACCTCGGAAAACGGGATCTATCTGGGGGGAGAAGCCCAGGCGCTGATTAAACAGGTAGATTTCCACTATTCGGATGGGCAGGAGGGGAGTGCCTTTATTGTCACGGATGTGAGCAACATGATTCCGGAAGTGGAGGAATTCTTTGTGGATATGGTATTTGGAATCATCATTGTGCTGATTCTTACGGCGGCTTTGCTGATATTCTGGATTTACCGGGCGATCATGCGGCCGCTGGGGAAGATGCAGGTAGCGGCTAAGAATATCCGGGACGGGAATCTGGACTTTGAACTGGAGGCAGAATCCGAAGACGAGTTGGGAAGCCTGTGCCGGGATCTGGAACAGATGCGCTGCAGGCTGAAGGATAATGCAGAAGAAAAAATCAAATTCGACCGGGAGAATAAGGAACTGATCAGCAACATCTCCCATGACCTGAAGACACCGGTGACGGCAATCAAAGGCTATGCGGAGGGAATCATGGACGGGGTGGCGGATACGCCGGAAAAGATGGAAAGATATATCCGTACCATTTATAATAAAGCCAATGAGATGGATACGCTGATCAATGAGTTGGCTCTTTACACTAAGATTGACACCAACAGGATTCCTTATAACTTTAATACGTTGTCGGTAAATGCCTATTTCGATGACTGCGTGGAAGATCTTTCCATAGAGCTGGAGTCAAAGAATGTGGAGTTTGGGTACTTCAATTACGTGGAAGGCAGCGTCAAGGTAATCGCAGATGCGGAGCAGATTAAGAGGGTCATCCACAATATTGTAAATAATTCCCTGAAGTATATGGATAAGCCGAAAGGGAAGATTAATCTCCGGGTGAAGGACGTAGGAGACTTCATACAGGTGGAACTGGAGGACAATGGAAAAGGGATCGCGGCCAAGGACCTGCCCAATATATTTGACAGGTTCTACCGGACGGATGCTTCACGGAATTCTTCCAAAGGAGGAAGCGGCATAGGGCTTTCCATCGTCAAGAAGATTATAGAAGAGCATGGCGGCAAGATATGGGCAACCAGCAGGGAGGAAACTGGAACGACCATGTATTTTGTCTTAAGAAAATATCAGGAGGTGCCGATTTCATGAGTAAGATATTGATAGTTGAGGACGAAGAGGCGATTGCAGATCTGGAAAAAGATTATCTGGAACTGAGCGGATTCAAGGTGGAGGTTGCCAATGACGGCGAGACGGGCCTTAAGAAGGCGCTGGGCGAGGAGTTTGACATGTTCATCCTGGATCTTATGCTTCCCGGGATTGATGGATTCGAGATCTGCAGGCAGATCAGGGATAAAAAGAATACGCCCATTATCATGGTGTCTGCCAAGAAGGATGACATTGACAAGATCCGTGGCCTTGGGCTTGGGGCGGACGACTATATGACCAAGCCATTCAGCCCCAGCGAGCTGGTGGCCCGGGTGAAGGCCCATCTGGCACGGTATGACCGCCTGACAGGAAGCGCGGTGGAGGCCAACAAGGTGATTGAGATCCGCGGCCTTAAGATTGATACCACAGCCAGGAGGGTGTGGGTGAATGAAGAAGAAAGGACATTTACCACGAAGGAATTCGATCTGCTTACCTTTCTTGCCAGCCATCCGAACCATGTGTATACAAAGGAAGAACTGTTCCGGGAGATATGGGACATGGAGTCTATCGGGGATATCGCCACGGTTACAGTACACATCAAGAAGATTCGGGAGAAGGTTGAGATGGATACCTCCAACCCTCAGTATATTGAGACGATATGGGGAGTTGGATACAGGTTCAAGGTATAGGACGGAACATATATTTCGGATATTCCGACAGATTGTATATGGAAGGCACGGGTCGTTTCGGCCTGTGCCTTTTGCAGTGCTGTTCCTGTGCCTGTTTCCTGGGGCGGCAGGAAACTGGATAAGGACCACTAGAAATAACCATATGAATGTGCTATCATAGTACGCAAAGTCTAAGGAATCAGGCGAATCGGCGCCAAAGGAGATAAGGTTATGCAGCAGAAAAAGCAGAATATCAGATGGAATACGATGCGGATATTGGTATTTGGATTCCTGGGAGTCATATTTGTTGGCGCAGTACTCCTATGGCTTCCGATATCCAACCAGCAGCCCATTGCTTTTATGGATTCGCTATTTACGGCGACTTCCGCAGTCTGCGTGACGGGCCTTGTCACCATAACGCCGGCGGCACAGTTTACCGTATTTGGCAAGGTTATATTACTATTTCTGATCCAGATAGGCGGACTGGGCGTAATTGCGTGCGCCACCGTATTTTTTCTGATTCTTCGCAGGCAGATTACCGTAAGGGAACGGGTGGTGATACAGGAGACCTACAACATGGACTCCCTCGGAGGCATGGTGGGCATGGTGAAGCGGGTGATTACCGGCACGTTCCTGGTGGAAGGGGCCGGAGCCTTTCTATATGCGTTTCAGTTCGTGCCGGAATTCGGGCTGGTACGGGGAATTTGCTATTCAATCTTCCATGCCGTGTCCGCTTTCTGTAATGCGGGAATTGATATATTGGGCGCCAACAGTCTTGCAGACTATGCCGGAAATCCGCTGATCAATATTACGACAATGTTGCTGATTATTCTAAGCGGCATCGGCTTCTCAGTGTGGCATGACGTGATCACCAATGGAAAACGGATATCCAGGCATGAGGTACCGAAAAAGTGGTGGTTTACCAGACTCAGGCTTCACTCAAAACTGGCAATCGTGACTACCCTGATTCTTCTTGCAATTGGGACGATTGCGACATTTCTGCTGGAGTACCATAATCCAGAGACTATGGGAGACTTTAGTTTCGGAAAGAAGGTTATGGCATCCATGTTCCAGTCGGTGACTACTAGGACGGCGGGATTCTTCACGGTATCCCAGTCAGGGCTGACGCAGGAGAGCAAGCTGCTTGACTGCATCCTGATGTTCATAGGAGGCTCCCCCGGCGGTACGGCCGGAGGGGTCAAGACGACGACGATCGCCATGCTGGTAATGGCTTGCATTACATTCGTGCGGGGCGGCAAGGATACGGAGTGCTTCGGAAGGAAGATCACCATGGAAAACTTCCGGACGGGATTCGCGGTGGCCATGCTGGCGTTCCTGGTATTTATTACCGGCACGGTGACTGTCTTGATCATAGAGCCCGCCAGCGTGCCGCTGATCAATGTGATGTATGAGACGGCGTCGGCCATAGGTACGGTGGGGCTTACGGCAGACCTGACGCCTAGCCTGGCCCGGGGAAGCCAGGCGGTCATTATGGCGCTTATGTATGTAGGAAGAATTGGCCCGCTGACGCTGGCCCTGGTATTCGCGGGGAAGCCGAATTACAGAGACAAGATTAGAGAATTGCCGGATGAACGGATTATGGTTGGATAATGGAGGAAGATTGAATGAAGAAGCAATATGCGGTATTTGGCCTTGGAAGCTTTGGAGAAAGTATAGCAGTGACTCTGCAGCGGCTGGGATGCGAAGTCGTGGCAGTAGATAATCATATGGAGAGGGTTCAGGAGATTTCCGACTCGGTATCCTATGCTATGAAAGCAGATATTGGAGACCCGGATGTCATCCGCACTATGGGCGCCAGGAATCTGGACGGCGTCATCGTGGCGGTGGCGGATGATATGGAAGCCAGCGTTATGGCTACCCTGGTGTCCAAGGAGATGGGAGTGCCCTATGTGATGGCAAAGGCAAAGAATAAGCTGCATGCCACCATATTGGAAAGGATTGGCGCGGACGCAGTCATTTTCCCGGAAAAGGAGATGGGGATACGAACGGCTAAGAATCTGGTGTCGGCAAATTTTGTGGACTGGATTGCCTTGTCGTCTGAATACAGCATCATGGAGATTGCCGTACCAAAAGACTGGGTAGGGAAGTCCTTGCAGGAACTGGATGTCAGGCGATCCCATGACGTGAATGTAGTGGGGATCAAAGTGGATGAGGACGTGGAAGTGAACCCGGATCCATTAAAACCTCTGGAAGCAGGAATGGTTCTGATCCTGGTTGGCTCCAACGACGCGCTGGAACAGTTATAGAAAGGAAGGGCAGCAATGATTACCAGTACCGCGAACGCCAAAGTCAAGCATTTGGCAAACCTGAAAAGAAAGAGAAAATTAAGGGATGAAGAAGGCGTATTTCTTGTGGAGGGAATTCGGATGTTTCGTGAAACACCGAAAATGCTGCTAAAAGAAGTTTATGCTTCGGAATCATTCTATAAAAAGGAGAGGCGCATGACGGATGAGGCACTAAAAGGCAGCGGCGCGTATCTGGAGATCCTGTCGGATACGGTTTTTGGCTATGTGTCGGATACGAAGACTCCTCAGGGAATCCTGTGCGTGGTCAAGCAGCTGGACTATAGACTGGAAGAAGCGGCGGCAGGCAGGGCGGCGCATTTGATTGTGCTGAACCGGCTGCAGGATCCAGGGAATCTGGGAACCATACTGCGCACGGCGGAGGGCGCAGGCGTGACGGGAATCCTGCTGGATCAGGAATGCGTGGATATCTACAATCCGAAGACCATCCGCTCTACCATGGGATCCATTTACCGGATGCCTTTCTATTATTCGCAGGATTTGAAGAAGGATATCGGACGTCTGAAGGATAAAGGGATCTGCATCTACGCCGCGCATCTAAATGGCAGGCAGGATTATGACGAGGCTGATTATACGAAGCCTTGCGCGTTCTTGATAGGCAATGAAGGAAACGGGCTGGATGAGGAAATCGCGCAGCAGGCGGATACCTATATAAAGATTCCGATGAAAGGCCGGGTAGAGTCTCTGAATGCGGCCATCGCCTCGTCGGTTCTGATGTTTGAAGCGGCACGGCAAAGAAGACATATGTAATTGCTTTATAACTTAAAGTATAGTAATATGGTAGAAAAGGAATACTATACTAATTAAGAAAAGAGAGGAAGGCTTATGCAGACAGTATATTGGTTGATATTATTTGTAATACTGCTGGTGATAGAGATCTTTACAATGGGGCTTACAACCATCTGGTTTGCAGGCGGAGCCCTGGTGGCATTTATCACAGGCATCCTGGGGTTTGGCATGGTGGTACAGGTAATTGTCTTTATTGTAGTGTCACTGGTGCTGCTGATTGCCACAAGGCCGATTGCAGTGAAGTTTTTTAACCAGGAGAGGCAGAAGACGAATGCGGAAAGCCTGATCGGGCAGCAGGCGTTGGTATTGGAAGATATAGATACGCTTCAATCAAAAGGACGGGTTGAAGTCAACGGTCAGGAATGGTCGGCAAAGACGGATGACCTGGACGGCAAGATTGCAAAGAATACAGTTGTAGTTATTGAAGGGATTCAAGGCGTAAAACTAATAGTGAGAGCCAGAGAGGAGAAGGGATGTTAGGATTAGGAGTAATTGGAATTGTTGTATTGATCATTGTTATTTTGGTACTGATCTCTTGTATCAGGATCGTCAGACAGGCGCAGGCGCTGGTTATTGAGAGGCTTGGAGCTTACCAGGCAACTTGGGGGACAGGGCTTCATTTTAAACTGCCGATCTTTGACCGTGTGGCAAGGAAGGTTGATTTAAAGGAGCAGGTCGTGGACTTTGCGCCGCAGCCGGTTATTACGAAGGATAATGTAACTATGAGAATTGACACGGTAGTATTCTACCAGATCACAGACCCGAAGATGTTCTGCTATGGAGTTGCCAATCCGATCATGGCAATTGAGAACCTGACGGCAACTACCCTGCGTAATATCATCGGCGACCTGGAACTGGATCAGACGCTGACATCCAGAGAGACGATCAACACGAAGATGAGGGCATCCCTTGATGTTGCCACAGATCCATGGGGCATCAAGGTAAACCGTGTAGAACTTAAGAACATCATCCCGCCGGCAGCCATCCAGGATGCGATGGAGAAGCAGATGAAGGCTGAGCGTGAGCGTCGTGAGGCAATCTTGCGCGCTGAAGGCGAGAAGAAGTCTACCATCCTTGTGGCGGAAGGACACAAAGAGTCCGCGATCCTGGATGCAGAGGCTGAGAAGCAGGCAGCCATCCTTCGCGCGGAAGCGAAGAAAGAAGCTATGATCCGCGAGGCGGAAGGCGAGGCTGAGGCAATCATGAAGGTACAGCAGGCGAATGCGGATGGTATCCGATTCCTGAAGGATGCGGGAGCGGATCAGGCAGTCCTTACCATCAAGAGCCTGGAAGCATTTGAGAAAGCAGCTGACGGAAAGGCTACTAAGATCATCATTCCATCAGAGATACAGGGAATGGCGGGACTGGTAAAATCCTTGACGGAAGTTGGAGCAAAAGACGACAATCCGAACTAGCATGAAAGGGTGTGGGACTTATGAAGCCCATCATTGACATGTCAAAAGAATATGGCCTTGTATTTGACGGCGGGGGAGCCAGGGGCGCTTACCAGATAGGCGCGTGGAAAGCGCTTGTGGAAGCCGGAGTAAAGATCAATGCAGTGGCAGGAACCAGCGTGGGCGCATTAAATGGCGCCCTCGTTTGCATGGGAGACGTAGATAAGGCAGAAGATATCTGGAGTAAGATGACATTTTCCACGGTCATGGATGTGGATGATGAATGGATGGAGCGCCTGTTTCACAAGCAGACTACGATCAAGGAGTTTCTGAACGAAGGCTGGAAAAAAATGAAAGACGGCGGGATCGATATTACCCCGCTTCGGAACCTGATCCACGAAGTGATTGACGAAGATGCCATAAGGAAGAGCGGCAAGGAATTCTGCCTGCTGACATTCTCATTGTCTGATTTCAGGGAACTGGACTTGAGCGTGGAGGATATTCCAGAGGGGCTTCTGGAGGATTTCCTGCTGGCCAGCGCATATCTCATCGGATTTAAAAATGAACGTCTCCACGGAAAGAAATATATCGATGGAGGCGTTATTAATAATGTACCCTTAAGTTCCCTCGTGGGCAGGGGATACGAAAATGTCATTGAGATTCGGATCTACGGGCCCGGAAGGGAGCCACGGGTCAAGATGCCTGAGAATGGGGTAAAATACGAAATCACTCCCCGTGTCAAGCTTGGCAGCATCATAGAATTTTCTGGAAAACGAAGCCGCCAGAATCTTCGAATCGGATATTTTGATGCCAAAAGGATGCTGTATGGGCTGGAAGGATTTATCTATTATCTGGAGCAGACCCATGAAGATGAATACTACGAGGAACTGCTCAGAGGCATCAGGGAGATCGAAAAAGCGGAGATCGGATTTGTGCTGAAACTGTCTTTGGGCTTCTCAGATAAGGAACTTTTTATGGGAATGCTGGAGGCTGCTGCAAAAATATTGCATATTCCCAAATATCAGATATACACAGTGGACCAATTATATGATATTGTATATAAGAAATACGAAACTTTACGAGATCAGATGAACCTTCCCAGGTTCGTGCATGTATTAATAGGAGTAAGAGAGGGACGGAAAATGGACTTAAAAGGAAGAAACTTTTTGACGCTGAAGGATTTTACGCCGGAAGAGATTACATATCTTCTTGATCTGGCTGCGGACCTTAAGGAAAAGAAGAAGAACGGAGTATTAGTTGACCATTATAGAGGCATGAATGTTGCGCTGATCTTCGAAAAGACCAGTACCAGAACACGCTGCTCTTTCGAAATAGCAGCCCATGACATGGGAATGGGGACTACCTATCTGGATCCCAGCGGTTCCCAGATCGGAAAGAAGGAGAGCATCGAGGATACGGCCCGCGTGCTGGGAAGAATGTTCGATGGCATAGAGTACCGTGGATACGGCCAGGGGATTGTGGAGGCTCTTGCCAAATATGCAGGCGTTCCGGTATGGAACGGGCTTACCAACGAGTATCATCCTACGCAGATGCTGGCTGACCTTCTGACAATCCGTGAGCATTTTGGAAGATTAGAGGGAATCAAACTGGTATATATGGGAGATGCGAGATACAACATGGGTAATTCCCTGATGATTGCCTGCGCCAAGATGGGAATGCACTTCGTTGCATGCACGACAAAGGCATATTTTCCAAATGAAGAGTTAGTAGAGACTTGCAAAGGGTATGCGAGGGAAAGCGGCGGCACGGTCACTCTTACTGAAGATGTTGATGAGGGGACCAAGAATGCTGACGTAATCTACACGGACGTGTGGGTATCCATGGGAGAGCCGGACGAGGTATGGGAAGAGAGAATCCGGGAACTGTCCCCTTATAAGGTGACGAAGAAGGTGATGGAGAATGCAGGGGAAGACGCGATCTTCCTGCACTGCCTGCCGGCATTCCATGACCTTAAGACAAGGATTGGCAAGGAAATTGAAGAAAAGTATGGCATCAGCGATATGGAAGTGACGGATGAAGTGTTTGAATCTGCCCAGTCCAAAGTATTCGATGAGGCAGAAAACCGGATGCATACCATCAAGGCAGTCATGGTTGCGACATTAGGAGAAAGATAGATTCATATGAAGTCAGAGATATTGCGCTTACTTAAGTCAAGCGATACTTACTTGTCCGGGCAGCAGATATGCGAACAGTTCCAGGTATCGCGCACCGCTGTGTGGAAGGTTATGGAACAACTGAAAAAAGAGGGATATCAGATTGAGGCGGTACGTAATAAAGGGTACCGCCTTGTAGATAGTCCGGATGTGATGTCAAAGGCGGAGATTGAGAGCCTGATCAGCACAAAATGGGCAGGAAGGCATGTGGTCTACTATGGCGAGACGGATTCTACCAATACCCGTGCCAAAGAGCAGGGGGAAAGAGGGGCAGAACACGGGACTCTGGTCATTGCCGACAAACAGAATGCCGGCAAGGGGCGCAGAGGCCGATCTTGGGAGTCGCCGCAAGGAACCAGCATATATATGACCATTTTGCTCCGCCCGGGTATAATGCCGGTAAAGGCGCCGCAGATGACGCTTCTGATGGCCATTGCAGCCACGCAAGGCATACGCAGGGTGACGGGACTTGAGGCTGGGATTAAGTGGCCCAATGATATTGTGAGCCTGACCGGAAAGAAACTCTGCGGCATCCTGACGGAGATGAGTGCGGAGATTGACTATATTAACTATGTAGTCATTGGGATCGGCGTCAATGTGAATCAGGAATTATTTTCGCAGGAGATCAAGGAGCGGGCGACCTCCCTTTGCCTGGAATTGGGGCATAAGGTACAGCGGTCGCAGTTGATAGCGGCGATTATGGAAAGTTTCGAAAAATGCTATGATAAGTTTATGGAGACCGAGGACTTATCCGGGCTAATGGAGGAGTATAATTCTCTTCTGGTAAACAGAGGAAGGGAAGTCAAGGTTTTGGAGCCGGGCCATGAATACGAGGCCTTTGCCATGGGAATCAACGAGACGGGAGAGTTGATCGTAAAGACGGCTGATGGGCAGGAGAAGAATATATTTGCAGGAGAAGTATCGGTCAGAGGAGTATATGGATATGTATGATGGAAAAGTAGTGCTGTGCGGCGCCAATTCTTATGAAGAGAAATATTATCTGAACCCGGATTTTGAGCAGCTGCCGGATACGGTGAAAAATGAACTTAAGATTATGTGCGTTCTCTACGTTCATGACGTGGGTGGCATTTTGACATTGGTCTATGAAGAAGACGGCGAACTTTGCTTCGAGGTTACTTCCGAAGAAGGTGATCCTATGTTCGACGAGATCGGGAGCCGGCTTAAGATAAAGGAACTGCAGAAGGAGAAGCAGGAATTGCTTCAGGCTCTGCAGGTTTATTACAAAGTATTCTTCCTTGGGGAAGAGGTATAGGAGGACAAGACATGCTGTTAGTAATAGATGTAGGGAATACGAATATTACGCTTGGCGCTTTCCGGGGAGATGAACTTCTTGGAACATACCGTATGACGACAAAGCAGCCAAGGACATCCGATGAATACGGAATTACGCTAAAAGAACTGGTGGAGCACCAGAGGGTGTCGAGTATGGATATCAATGCGGTCATTATCGCATCGGTAGTGCCGGATGTGATGCATTCGCTGGGCAGCGCGATTATCAAATATTTCGGTGTCAAGCCTATCGTGGTATCGGCAGGAATCAAGACGGGCATCCGCATCGTGACAGAGAATCCAAGACAAGTCGGATCGGATCGGATCGTGGATGCAGTCGCGGCATATACCCTTCACGGCGGACCGGTTATCGTGGTAGACTTCGGAACTGCCACTACATACGATCTCGTGGGGCAGGATGGAACCTTCGAAGCCGCTGTTACGGCGCCGGGCATCCGGACCTCCGCCCAGGCGATGTGGGGACAGGCAGCCATGCTCCCGGCGATCGAGATTAGGAAGCCAGAGTCCATCCTTGCCAAAGAGACCATCTCCAGCATGCAGGCCGGGCTGGTCTACGGGCAGATCGGACAGACAGAGTACATCATTAACCGCATGAAGAAAGAATCCGGCTACCCGGAGGCAAAGGTGGTTGCCACCGGAGGTCTTGGCAAGATCATAGCGCCGGAGACGAATGTGATTGATGTGTATGACTCCCAGTTGACGCTGAAAGGCCTGCGGATTATTTATGAAAAGAACCGACGGTAAGTAAGTTGACACGTAACATTTTTGCGATGAGCACGTAACACTTTTGAAAAGTGTTACGTGCTCATCGCAAAAATGTTACGTGTCAACTTGCAAAACTGGTGTGTAAAATTGACTCAAGGGGTGTGCAAAATTGGACATAGGTAACGTGAAACTAGAAAATCCATATATTCTGGCTCCCATGGCGGGGGTGACCGACCTGCCGTTTCGCCTGCTGTGCCAGGAACAAGGAGCCGGGCTTCTATGTATGGAGATGATCAGCGCTAAGGCGCTGCAGTATAAGAACAAGAATACAAAGACGCTGCTATCCATTCACCCGAAGGAGCATCCCGTATCTCTTCAGCTCTTCGGGTCTGATCCGTATATTATCAGCGAGATGGCGAAGCGGATTGAGGAACTTCCCTTTCAGATACTGGATATCAATATGGGGTGCCCGGTTCCAAAGGTGGTAAAGAACGGGGAAGGATCCGCACTTATGAAGAATCCGAGATTGATATATGACATCGTCTCCCGGACAGCAAAGGCCATCCGCAAGCCGGTCACGGCAAAGATCAGGAAGGGATTTGATGATGCCTGCATTAACGCGGTGGAGATCGCCCGCGTCATCGAGGAGGCAGGCGGCGCGGCGGTGGCAGTCCATGGGAGGACCAGGGAGGAGTATTATTCCGGGAAGGCTGACTGGAAGATCATCCGACAGGTGAAGGAAGCCGTCTCCATCCCGGTGATCGGCAACGGGGATGTGACTTCCGGAGAAAAGGCTCTGGCAATGCGGGAACAGACAGGATGCGACGGCGTGATGATCGGAAGAGGCGCGCAGGGCAATCCGTGGATATTTCGGGAACTTGTGGAATATGAAAGAACAGGCGCACTTCCTCCCAGGCCTTCAAAGCAGGAGATTAAGGACACCATGCTCCGCCATGCAAGGCTGCAGATCGAGTTCAAAGGGGACTATCTGGGAATCCGCGAGATGAGAAAACATGTAGCATGGTATACAAAAGGAATGGAAGGCTCGGCAAAACTGAGGGATGAGATTAATAAGGTAGAGTCATATGAGGAATTGGTAGAACTTTTAAATGCCAGAATCCGATAGGATTTGGATAATAAAAAAGACCTGTCCTACATATACTTAACCAATGCAGAATCCCGCAGTGAAAAATGTTGACATGACCGCCGGCTTTATGTATAATAATGGAATTGTGAAAGTGTCTTTATTTTACGGATAGACGGAGCAAGGGATTTTACATTTCAGAACGTATTTTTATAAATGGTAACGGAAGAAAGTATAAGAAAGAAAGGAAACGAGACACATGGAAGCAAAGAAAAGATTACTTACTTATGCAGGCCTAAAGGCGCTGGAAGACGAACTGGAAAACTTAAAGGTAGTAAAGCGTAAGGAAGTTGCCCAGAAGATTAAGGAAGCCAGGGAACAGGGCGACTTGTCTGAGAACGCGGAGTATGATGCTGCAAAAGACGAGCAGCGTGATATCGAGGCGCGCATCGAGGAACTGGAAGGCATCCTTAAGAATGCAGAAGTAGTTGTAGAAGATGAAGTAGATTACAATAAAATTAATGTTGGATGCACGGTCAAAGTGTTTGACAAGACATTTGACGAAGAGATGGAATTTAAGATTGTGGGCTCCACAGAGGCAAACAGCCTGGAAGGCAAGATATCCAATGAGTCTCCGGTAGGTCAGGCGCTGATTGGCTGCAAAGTTGGAGATACCGTGGAAGTAGAGACCCAGGCCGGCATAATGGAATATGAAGTATTAAACATTAGCCGTTCCTTATAATAGATACAGATGGAAGGAGAAGGTAACGTGGCTGAACAGGAGAAGAAAGTACAGGAACCAGATTTAAACCAGTTAAGAAAGGTCCGTCGCGAGAAACTGGCAGATCTTCAGGCAAATGGAAAAGATCCATTCCTGATTACAAAGTATGACGTGACCGCTCACGCAGCAGAGATCAAAGATAACTACGAAACGATGGAAGGAAAGCAGGTATCCGTAGCCGGACGTATCATGCAGAAGCGCGTGATGGGCAAGGCTTCTTTCTGCAATATCCTTGACCAGAGCGGAAATATCCAGTCTTATGTTGCAAGAGACAGCGTTGGGGAGGATTCATATAAAGACTTCAAGAAATTGGATATCGGAGATATCGTAGGAATTGAAGGAGAAGTGTTCAAGACGAAGACTGGAGAGATCTCTATTCACGCGTCTGCTGTAAACCTGTTGTCCAAGAGCCTTCAGATTCTTCCGGAGAAATATCATGGCCTGACGAATACGGATATGCGCTATCGTCAGAGATATGTAGACTTGATTATGAACACGGAATCAAGAGATACGTTTATCAAGCGTTCCAGAATCGTAAGCGCGATCCGCAGATATCTGGATGGACAAGGCTTCCTGGAAGTAGAGACCCCGATGCTGGTAAGCAATGCGGGCGGCGCCGCTGCAAGGCCGTTTGAAACGCACTTCAATGCACTGGATGAGGACTTCAAACTTCGCATTTCTTTAGAGTTATACCTGAAGAGGCTGATCGTAGGCGGACTTGAGAGAGTGTATGAGATTGGCCGCGTGTTCCGTAACGAGGGATTGGATACCAGGCATAATCCGGAATTTACATTGATGGAACTGTACCAGGCATATACCGATTATAATGGAATGATGGATCTGACAGAGAACCTGTACCGCCATGTGGCGCAGGAGGTCTTAGGAACCACCATCATCACCTACAATGGCGTAGAGATGGATCTCGGAAAGCCATTCGAGAGAATTACGATGATAGATGCGGTTAAGAAATATGCAGGCGTTGACTGGAATGAAGTCAGCACATTGGAAGAAGCAAGAGCGCTGGCAGACAAGCATCATGTGGAGTATGAGGACAGGCATAAGAAGGGCGACATCTTAAGCCTCTTCTTTGAAGAGTTCGCAGAGGAACACCTGATCCAGCCGACATTCGTTATGGATCACCCAATCGAGATCTCCCCGCTCACCAAGAAAAAGCCGGAAGATCCGAACTATGTAGAGCGTTTCGAATTCTTCATGAATGGCTGGGAGATGGCAAATGCTTACTCAGAACTTAATGACCCGATCGATCAGAGAGAACGTTTCAAGGCGCAGGAAGAACTGCTGGCGCAAGGCGATGAAGAGGCCAACACGACGGACGAAGACTTCCTGAATGCACTGGAGATCGGTATGCCACCTACAGGCGGCATAGGATTCGGCATTGACAGGATGTGCATGCTGATGACAGATTCAGCGGCCATCAGAGACGTGCTGCTATTTCCGACAATGAAGTCCTTAGATGGTGTAAATAAGAAAAATGATGTAAAAAAATCAGCTTCCGAAGCACTTGAAAAAAATGTAGAAGCAGCACCGGAGAAGATTGATTTTTCCAATGTGAAGATTGAGCCAATCTTTGAGGAAACGGTGGACTTTGAGACATTCAGCAAGTCCGATTTCCGTGCGGTAAAGGTGCTTGCCTGCGAAGCAGTGCCGAAGTCCAAGAAGCTGCTGAAGTTTACACTGGACGACGGAGAGCGCCAAGACCGTGTGATTTTAAGCGGTATTCACGAGTATTACGAGCCGGAAGAACTGGTTGGAAAGACCTGTATCGCCATCGTAAACCTGCCGCCGAGGAAGATGATGGGCATTGATTCCGAGGGTATGCTGATTAGTGCTGTACATGAGGAAGATGGTCACGAAGGACTGAATCTTTTGATGGTAGATGCGCATATTCCGGCGGGAGCGAAACTCTACTAAAATGATGTAAAGATGTACCGCTTTGCCTTGTAAACGGGACGTACTTTATTGTTGGAAATTACCCAAAAAGTACACATTTACATCATTTGGTGCAGGAATGTGTGCAAAGGTGGAAAAATCGCATATTTAATAGAGATGATGGGCAGTTCCAAGCGGGATTGCCCATTCTTGAAATAATAGAGAGAAAGACGAATTGGAAGTTTGCAGAGGAGTGGGGAAATGGAAAACCTAGAGATAATAGAATTGATTATGCAAAAGGTAACAGTTAAATACATACAACGAGATTGCAAAAAACTTCTGAAACACTTTAGCAAAAAATCGTCGAAAGATATAGGAATAGTCGCTGAGTTAACAACGCTGTTATATGCTTTTGGAATGTATGAGGAAGCCCTCAAAGTGTGTGATTTGATTGAGGATATGGTATTTACTGGAAATTATACGATATGGGCCAATGTCGTAAACGCTCGTCTGATAGCGGTAAGAATTCATAGAGAACTGGGGAACCCAGAAAAAAGCAATGAATTAATGAGGTCGATTTCGTCAACTTTTAAACCGAGTTTATATATGAACCAAAAGAAATGTCTGGATTTATATGATGATAATATTCGATTTGCAAAGGAGAGGAATGATAAACCAAACGCAAATTCATGGCTTCTGTTGAAATATGAGTTTATGATAAGATTTTATGAAACACCAGACTTTCCGATTGATAAAAACAATTTGAACGAAGAAATAGAAAAAACTACGCAAGAAATCCGCAAATTGCTATCTTAATAAAATTGTAATTGACGGAGGTAAATATGGCAAAAGAGATTGACCCACGAAAGTCGAAACGAGCTGTGGCATTTGAGCTTTGGATGAAAGCATCTAATCCAATGGTAACTTTTTTTAAGACAATGGATGTCACAAATCTTGTCAAGGTAAGTAATAAGAAGCATTTGAAGTTTAATATGTTGATGGACTATTGTATTGGTAAAGCGGCAAAGGCTGTAGATGAATTTTACTTACTTCCAGTTGGAGATAAATTGATTCAGTATGATACTATCGCTGTGAATACCATTGTAAAAAATAAAGAGGGAGAAGTAAGTTCCTGCGACGTTCTGTTTACGAGCGAACTAGAAAAATTCAACAGTGATTATCTGAAATATACGAAGCAAGTTGCAGAAAATTGTAAGGATAGAGACCTTTCAGAAAACTGTATGGTAATTGGTACATCTGCAATTATAGATACTGAAATTGATGGTGCAGTGGGCATGAATAGCGGTATTTTTAACAACCCATTTATAATTTGGGGTAGATACAAAAAGAAATTCTTTCGCTATTATCTGTCAATTTCATTTCAATTCCATCATACACAGATGGATGGCGCACATGCTGGAAGATTTTTGGCGCTCATGCAGTCAGAAATAAACAATTTGAAATAATATCAGCTTTCCAAAATCCCAGTTTACAGAACGGAGAAAATTGAAAGTTAATGAAAATATACAAGTCTTGAGCAGAACGTATGACGCAAAATATGTGGCGTTATCTTTGGCAGGCTGTCCTCATGGTACTTGTTATACTTCTTCGTCAGATTGGATTTTGGCGTTTCTATGTAGTAGCCTGTTTCCTTGCTGTAAAGCAGTTGGTGGTTCACATGGATAACCCTGTTTTCCAAGTCGATGTCCTGTCTTGTCAGTCCGCATAGCTCCGAGATACGAAGTCCTGTTTTTAACAGTATCACGATTGCGTCATAATGCTTTTTATACACTCTGTCTTTACGGACAAAGGACAACAGCTTTTCTTCCTGTTCCTCTGTCAGTGCCTGTCGCTTTTTTCTGTCGTCCTCTATGACTTCGTTTAGTTTGAAGTCGAAAGGATTCTTTCTCACAAGGTCGTCCGCTATGGCAATGCGGAATGACGCATTCAACGAGCGTTTATAATTGCTTATGGTCTGATAGCCATAGCCTTTTTCTTTCATGCGTAACGCTCATTCCTTAGCGTCTGAAAGACATATGCGTCAATGCTCCTTGCTCCCAGCATATCTCCCTCTAATATCCACATGAGCTGTTTTCGTTGGCTCTGTGTGCTTTTCTTCACGTTTGCCCTCTGTGCGTTCTGTTTGGCGTAAAGCTGGCAAAGCGTCATTTTTCCGCCTGTGGTGTCGATACCGTCTTGCAAGTCCCTTTGTATCTCTGCTTCCAGTTCCCTTAGAGATTTCCCGTTCCTCTTTCCTTTGGGTACGGGGTCTGTGGGTGCAAGTTTCCATGAATAGACATATCTTGTTTCTCCCTGTGCGTCCACATATTTATATAAGTATCTTCTGTCTGTTCGCTGGCTCTCTCCCGTCTTTAACAGGCGACCTTTATTGTCCCGTCTTTTTTCTGACATTGTTATCTGCTCCTTTCATAAGAAAGAGCCTCGATCTGACTTATGAAAATAATATCACATACAAGGCTCTTTTTCATTAGATTGTGTCCAATTTATCCAGCATTTTTTCAAACTGCTTTTTCTTGATGAGCAGACGGTTTCCGTTCATCATATACCAGTTGCCGAACCTGTCCTGCTGGGCAAGCTGTCTTATCTTGTTTTGACCGACCGAAAAATACTGGGACGCTTCTTCTACCGTCATGGCGGTGGTGTGAGAGGTCGGCTAATCAACTAATGGTTAGCCTCCTACTCGATTGCCTTCATTTCTTATACCACACGCTTATTAAGACCATCAATATAGTTATGATGGATAGCGGAACTGTAGTTTCAAAGTTGATTGAACAATTTTATGTTTTTGATGTGATAGATCTTGAAGAAAAAATGGCTGTCTAGATCTATTGCTTTTTATAAGAATAAAATAAAACCGCCATTGAAATCCGAATCCATCAGCTGAGACGGGCATCAATGGTGGTTTTTTCTTTGGGAGTGGTTCAAACCGACACATTCTTTTTTATTTGCAACTTTAATTATTCTTTGTTACAATCATCGTAATTATTAATAATAGATTTGATATCAGTCAGGAGGGGACGGTCACGAATGATAAAAGTTTTAATTGCGGATGATGAAAAGAAAATATGCAGATTGATTGAAATGCTCTGTGACTGGAGAAGCATGGGGATGGAAATTGTAGGGTTTGCACATAATGGACCTGAGGCAATAGAAATGCTTGATAAGTGTAGACCGGATATCTTGATTATAGATATACGAATGCCTGGGTGTGATGGGATTGAGGTAATCAAAAACGCCCGTCAGATGAATTTTCATCTGGAGATAATTATCATTAGCGGATATGCAGACTTTGCTTATGCTAAAGCAGCAATTGTTCATGGAGTGAGTGGCTATCTTTTAAAACCAATTAAACGTGTTGAACTGGAAGAAGCATTGGAGCAGACGAAAAGGAGTATTGAAAAAGAGAGAAAACGACAGGAGGTAGGAAAGAAACTATATGAGTATATCGAAGACGAAAATTTGAAAAAAAGAAGTGATCTGATTTTCGCTCTTCCAATGTCGGTTTCGTATGGAGTGGGATCTGAAATAGAAAGTATTAATAAACAGTATTATTATCATTTTGAAGAGGGATATTTTCAGTTTTTTATTCTGCAGCTTCATTATAGCATGAAAAAATATGATAAAAAGGCAATGCAGAAGACTATAGATGGATTAGAACGTACAGTATGTGCGGAGTTGTCAGATATTTGTACAGACTATGAAATTTGCATAGAGAATAATAAATGTTATGTGTTGTGTAATTATAAAGAAAAGAAAGAACGGGAATTCAGGAAGACGATTCGGGTAATTATAAGTAAGTTATCCGCCAAGCGATTTGAGATGTGGAAAATGACGTTCTCGGCTGCTCTCGGGAAAAAAGTAAAAACACCGGTTGAGTTGTGGGATTCTTTCGAAGATGCACAGGAGGGGTTAAAAGAAGCTGTGTTGGAAGGATGCGAAAAACTATTGGAAGCACCAGAGTTTGAAGGAGAGAAAGACTGGTCGATAGTGATTGATCAATATAATAATAAATTTTCCAAGGCAATTGATTTATGTGATAGTCATTTGGCTGTCGAGAGTGTAGACTGCCTGAAGGAGACGTTGGCTAAAGAGAAAGATATTCTGGGAAAAGATTACATTAATATCATCGTATCTCTTGGTATGCATGCGCTTACAAAGGGGAGTAATGATAATGAAGAAATATCCAGATTTACTGAGAGAAGCGAACTTAGTCAGAACTTAAATGAACTGTTTGAAATATTGACAGAGTGCTTGGTGAGGATTATTGAGAAGAATTTGCAGATGCAGAAAGAAGATGGAAGACGTCCAATCCGTATTGCCAAGCGGTATATGCAGAACCATTATATGGAGGGAATTAGTCAGGAAGAAGTGGCAGGAATGGTTGGATTCAGCACGGGATATTTTAGTGGGTTATTCAAAAAAGAGATGGGAATTGGGTTTTCTGAATATTTGATTCAGCTTAGGATGGAAAAAGCAAAAGAACTTTTGAAAAGTTCAAATGAAACAATTAAAAATATATGTAATCAGGTGGGATACTCGGATGTCAAACATTTTACTGCTTTGTTTAAAAAATATACGGGGATCAAACCAGGCGAGTTTAGAAAACTGTATGGATAAGGGTGTAACAGAATGAAAAAAAAGAAGTGGAATTATCTTAGTTGTCGGATATATATGCTTTGTGCTGGAGTGTTTGTTCTGTGGTTGATCACCAGCGTTGCCGCATTGCTTTATGCATATAAAACGAGAACACTGATAAAAGAATCCATATTATATTCCGTCGCGTTGATTATTTGTTCTTGCATTTTTTATTTTGCTATATTTCGGCCATATCAGAGAATTGATAAGTATCTGAACTTGTTTTTGATGGGATATACAAGTGCAGGAATTAAAGAAGAAACCTGTATGCTCTCACCTGGAATTGAAGAACTTATAAAGGTTCTGATTCATCTGGTAGAATCTGAACAGTTACTAAATGCAAACAAAAGGCAAGCTCAGTATCTGGCGTTGCAGAATCAGATTAATCCTCATTTTCTGTATAATACATTAGATAGTATACGAAGCGAAGCAATGTTGGAAGGGAATGATGTTGTCGCAGAGATGACGGAGGCTTTGGCTACTTTTTTTCGTTATACAATCAGCAAAGTCGAAAATATGGTAACATTGGAAGAGGAACTGGACAATATAAAGGTTTATTTTCTAATACAGAAACACAGATTTGAGGAACGAATCAATTTGGAAATTGAATATGACAAAGAAGATGAGTTTTTACTGCGATGTCTTCTTCCGAAACTGACACTACAGCCGGTTGTGGAAAATAGTATTATACATGGTATTGAGAGAAAAATCGGAAGCGGAACAATTAAGATTGTGTTAAAGTGTACAGAAAAGCGGCTGATTATTGAGATTAATGATGATGGTGTTGGTATGCGGCCGGAAGTGTTGGAAAAATTGAATAATCAGTTGAACCAGCCTGTCTTTGAAAGTATTCAACTTTCAAAGAATAAAGGTGGAATCGCTATTATGAATGTCAATAACCGTATTCATCTGATTTATGGAGAAGAATATGGTATGACTGTGTATAGTACACCGGATGTAGGTACAGATACAGTGATTAATTTGCCGTTAATAACAAGTGAAAGACAGTTGGAGAACATGAAGGAGTAACGTGAAAAGAGAAGTTTTGAGAATGGAAAGAGTCACTTGCATAAAGAATGGGAGAGAGGTTCTGAATAATTTTAATTTTCAGATGTTTGAAGGAGAAGTCATGGGACTTGTACCGCTGGATTCTTATGGACTTAATGAGTTTGTGGATTGTGTACAGAATAACAGACAGCTGTTTTATGGACGAGTTTATATTTGTGAAAAGTTGGTTAATACCTATGCAGTTTGTCCCAGAGCAAAGAATAATGTGTATTCGATTTTTAAAGACGAAAATCTGGTCAATAATCTGTCTGCGGCTGATAATATTTTTATAATACGGGAAGGATTTAAAGGACATTTAATCAATGAGCGTATTTTGAATAAACAATTGGAGCGTCTGTTTAAAGAGATTGGAATTGAGATTAATACCCGAAAAAAGGTTGTAGAATTAACTATCCTTGAAAAATATATTGTTGAGATTGTGAAAGCAATTGTTGCGAAAACAGATATTATCATTGTGCGTGACCTTGCATCATCTCTCCACTCTGAGGATATGGAAAAGTTAAAGAAGGTTATTCGTTATTATGCAGAACATGGGATGTCGTTCATATATATTAGTGCGAGAATGGAAGCTCTTTCACAAATGTGTGATAGAGTTTCTCTTATGTCTCATGGGAGAATTATTAAAGTCTTAGAACATGAGAAGATAGCAGAAAATCTAGAGAAACATTATTTTTTTCCATATCAACTTCTGGAAAACAATATATCCAGTGCTAAAGAGGAAGGGCAGAAAGTATTTATATGTGAAGATGTGTGTTATAACAGTATCCAGCATGTGTCGTTTGATGTGGAAAAAGGAGAGTGTCTTCTTGTTCATAACTACAATAATTTTGAGTGGGAGGATTTTATTGCAGTATTGTTAGGTGCGAAAGTGAATAAAGGCAGAATTTGGTGGGAACATAAAGGCGAAAGAAATTCCGAGAGGGAGGTGGCTCTGATTCTGGAGAACCCAACGGAGACAATGTTGTTCCCAGAAATGTCATATGAGGACAATTTGTGCCTGAATCTGGATCATCGAATCCATTATTTATGGGGAAAAAGAAGTAAGAGAAAAAGCATTGCAAAAGAAATTGCGGGTGAATATGTTGCGTGTAAAGTGAAAGACTTGTCACTGAGAGAAAAATACGAATTAGTTTATCATAAAATTATACTGCAAAAACCAGAGATTATTTTTTGCTTTTTTCCTTATCGAAATGTAGATGTAAAAACAAGACAGTATACAAACAGTTTCTTGAAAAAGTATCTATCAAAAGGGATTGCGGTTGTGATTATTACATTGGATATGATGGATAGTATAGCTTTGGCGGATCGTATTCTTCTTTTCGGAAAGGACAGAGGTCGTATGATCTTTGACCGGGAGGAATTCGAGAAAATTGCAGTAAGAAACCGAGAAAGTGATAGTGCAGAAAGTACAAAGAAGGAAGAAGATACAACTGAATAATAAACAAAAGCACCATTTATTTGTTTGAGTGAACCTTCAGATTGAGGAAAAATTAACAAATAAGTGGTGCTTTTTTAAAGAAAATATATAAAAATCGAAAAAAACCCCTGTTAAACGGAAAAAAGTCCCCTTTTCGTAGAAAAATCTCCATGTTAGTATTTGATTATGATAAACAAATGGGAGGTGAAGGGCATGAGCGTGTTGTTGGAGATGAAGGATATTCAGAAAAGTTTTTATGGCAATCCAGTTCTTCATGCAGTTGACTTTTCTCTCGAAGCAGGTTCTGTACATGCTCTAATGGGTGAAAATGGTGCTGGTAAGTCAACATTGATGAATATTCTGATTGGCATCCATAAGCGTGACGGTGGAACGATTTCAATTGATGGACAAGAGGTAGAGATTGATTCCCCTGCTGTTGCTCAGAAGATGGGCATTGCAATGATTCATCAGGAATTGTCTACGGTAGTTGAAATGTCTGTTGCAGAAAATATTTATCTTGGAAGGGAACCTGTGAAGCATGGATTAATTGATTATAAACAAATGTATCAACAGACGGAAGAATTGTTACAGATGTTACATATTCACTTGAATCCAAGAACGAAGATGGGACGTTTACGAGTAGCGGATCAGCAGTTGGTTGAGATTGCAAAGGCAGTGTCACAGAACGCACGGATTTTAATTATGGATGAGCCGACTTCTTCGATCACAGATAGAGAAGTAGAAAACCTGTATAATATCATTCGAGATTTGAAGAAAAGTGGAACAGGAATTGTATACATTTCTCATAAGATGGATGAAGTATATACTATTACAGATAAAATTACGATTCTTCGAGACGGGGAAAGTATCGCTACGTGGAATACCCAGGAAGCAACACATGACATGGTTGTAAAAGCGATGGTTGGTCGTGAACTTACAGAACAGTATCCCAAGAGAGAATCTAAAATAGGAGAACCTATTTTAGAACTAAAACATCTAACCAGGGAAGGAGAATTTGAAGATATTAGTCTGACATTGCATCGTGGAGAGATATTGGGATTAGTAGGACTTGTAGGGGCAGGACGCACGGAGACCGTGCAGGCATTGTTCGGAGTGACAAAGATAGAAAGCGGCGAAGTGTTTCTCAATGGTAAGAAGGTAGAGATTAAGAAGCCAATTGATGCGATTAAAAATGGTATTGCTTATGTAACAGAAGATCGAAAGGGAGAAGGATTGGTTCTTCCAATGAGTATTGCTCATAATACAACGCTTCCATCGATGCAGGAACTGAGCAACAAGGTTTTTATTAAATCGCTAGAAGAAAAGACAAAGACTGAAAAAATACTTTCAGAGTTGAAAGTAAAGATGGCAAGTTCGAAACTAGCAGTAAAAAATCTTTCTGGTGGAAATCAACAAAAAGTTGTCCTTGCAAAATGGATGATGAAGGATCCTGACGTTATTATTTTTGATGAGCCGACAAGAGGTATTGATGTCGGTGCAAAAGCGGAAATATATAAACTGATGAATGAATTTGTGGCAAAAGGCAAAGCAATCATTATGATTTCTTCGGAAATGCCTGAGGCCATGGGAATGTCAGACAGAATTCTTGTTATAAGTAATCATAAACTAAGTGGTGAGTTTAATCGGGATGAGTTTAGTCAGGATTCAATTATGACTATGGCCATGCGCTATATGTAAGGAGGGAAGGAAGAAAATGAAGAAAGAAGCAACAGGAGAGAAAAGCGCAGCGATGAAAGTGCAACAACGCAAAAACTTTATTGCAAAATATGGTTCTTTGGTGGCATTGGTTGTAATGGTAATCATTATTTCTCTCGTAAAACCTAGATTTGTCAGTTTTATTAACTTGAGAAATATGTTCAGACTTGCGTCCATTAATGGATTACTTGCGGTTGGTATGACTTTTGTCTGTCTGACTGGAGGAATTGATCTTTCGGTAGGTGCTGTTATGGGATGTGCAGGTATGTATTCGGCATATTTTGCACAAGAGAGTATGAATCAACCAATGATTGTGGCTATTTTGATTGGTGTTGCAATGGGACTTGCAATAGGTATTTTTAATGGTATTTGTGTAGCTTATCTGAAAGTACCAGCTTTTGTTGGAACTCTTGGATCGATGAGTATAGCAAAGTCGTTGACCTATCTTTTGACAGATGCAAAGCCCATTCCAAAACTGACTGCAGAATTTAAATATATTGGTGGTGGAATGTTCGGTGGTGTGCTCCCTGTTCCAATTATTATATTTGCGATTATTCTGGCAATTTGTTTCTTGCTTTTGTACAAGACAAGATATGGAAGGTATGTGTTTGCAGTAGGTGGTAACGCAAATGCAGCACGAGTTTCAGGTATTAACATTAAGAGAATTATTGCATCTGTATACATCTTATCAGGTGTTTTAGCGGCACTGGCCGGTGTTATCACCTCAGCTCGTGTTACATCTGGTGTTACAAACACTGGTGAGGGATATGAGACAGATGCAATTGCTATGGTTGTTATTGGAGGAACAAGCTTGGCGGGAGGAAAAGGAAGACTTTGGGGTACTGTAGTAGGTATCTTGCTTATGGTTTGCCTGTCAAGTGGGTTGGATATGTTGGGAGTATCTGCATATTATCAGATGATGGTAAAAGGATTCGTAGTAATTCTGGCAGTAATGTTAGATGGTCTGAGTTCTGACTGATAAGATTATATAAAAGTATGAACTTTTAAGTTGTAAGACTTAAAATAAAATCCACAAAAAGAAGGAGGAAAAATATGAGAAAGTGGAAAAAATTAATAACTGTAGCTTTAGTTGCCGTGATGACATTATCATTAGCAGCATGTGGCTCAAAAGAAGAGTCTTCTGAGGGAAAAGACTCGGCTGAGAAAAAAGATGGCTACACAATCGGAGCAACTTACTACACATTGGAGACAGAGTTCTGTATGAGAATGGATAATTATGCGAAGAAGTATTGTGAAGAAAAAGGCATAAATTATACATCATACAGTGGAAACAACGATGCAAGTACACAACTGAAGCAGGTTGAGACAATGATTACAGATGGTGTTGACGCTATTATTCTTAACCCACAGGATGCAGACGCATGTGCTGCCTGTGTTGATGCAGCAGATGAAGCTGGTATTCCTGTATTTGGTGTCAACACAATGGTTAACTCTGATAAGCTTACAGCTTATGTAGGGTCTCAGGATGTTGGAGCAGGTGAGGAAATCATGCAGTTTATGATTGACTACATGCAGAAAGATGCTTTCAATATTGTAGTTCTTGAAGGACCTATGGGACAGTCAGCGCAGCTTCAGCGTTGGGAAGGTATCAACAACGTACTTGCAGACAACCCTGGAATTAAGATTTTAGCATATGATACAGCTAATTGGTCACGTTCAGAGGCTATGACTCTTATGGAGACATGGTTAACAACATATGGGGATGAAATTAATGCTGTAGTTGCTGAGAATGATGAGATGGCTCTTGGTGCTCGCCAGGCAATCGAAGATGGTGGCTATGACATTCCATGTATTGGTATCGATGGAATCACGGACGCTGTAACAGCAGTTAAAGAAGGAAGAATGATTGCTTCTGATTTCCAAGATGCTGAAGGGCAGATTTCTGGTGCTATTGATGCGGCTATAAAAGTTCTTGATGGTAAAGAGGTAGAGAAAGAAATCTGGATTCCATTCCAGATGATCACAAAAGACAATGTGGCTGATTTCGAGAACAGATATTAATTTGTGAGTTGGATGGAGGAAGGGCAGCGGCGTATAGCCCTGCTCTTTCTTTATACAATATAAGATTCTGAAGAATCATAATGTATAAAATATATTAGTTAGATGGAGGGTGTTAAAATGTTACCGAATTTTTCAAAGGAAGAGATTATGTCAATGGATTTTGGCCTGGCAGGAAAGACAGCAATTATTACTGGTGGAGCAGCGGGAATCGGAAATATGACAGCGGAATACCTGTTAAAGCAGGGAGTGAATGTTGTTTTGGCTGATATGAATCCGGGAGTGAATGATATTGCAAAAGAAATGGGCGAAGACAAAGCAATCGGTGTTGCAGGAAATGTATGTGACGCTGAGTATAGAGCATCTGTAATTGACAAGGCTGTAAAGACTTTCGGTCAGGTTGATATCCTTGTAAACTGTGCGGGAATTGTAGCGCTTGAGAGTGCTGAAATTATTGACGCAAAGGATTGGAATCGTACTATAGATATTAATCTTTCTGCAAGTTTCTTTATGGCACAGGCTGTTGGAAAATATATGATTGATAATAAGATCAGCGGAAGTATTGTTAATATCGCATCTCAAGCAGGTGTGATTGCGCTTGATAAACACGTTGCGTATTGTGCAGCAAAGGGCGGAATTATTGCTATGACAAAAGTAATGGCTATGGAATGGGGCAAGTATGGAATTCGTGTTAATGCAGTAGCTCCGACGGTTGTTCTTACAGCGCTTGGTCATAAAGCATGGGATGGTCCGGTTGGAGATGCATTCAAGAAGGAAATGCCAAGTGAGCGTTTTGCAGAACCAGAAGAAATTGCGGTGGTTATCGGTTTCCTTTGCAGTAAAGCGGCAGCTATGGTTACTGGTCATAATCTTTTGATTGATGGTGGATACACAATTAAATAAGGAGGAATCGGGGATATGCAGAGAATATTAAATAATCCTGATAATATTGTTGATGAAATGCTGGAAGGTTTTGTGAAAAATCATGGGGATATTGTTAAAACAACACAGCATCCAAGAGTAATTGCAGCAAAAGAAGCACCTATTGATGGGAAAGTAGGAGTTGTCACAGGTGGAGGTTCCGGACACAAGCCGGCATTCATCGGTTATGTTGGAAAAAACATGTGTGATACAGCAGCAGTTGGCGAGATTTGTTCATCTCCGACGGCGGCAGCTTTTTTAGACGCATTTCGAGCAGCAGATGGTGGTGCAGGAGTTGCTTGCCTGTACGGCAATTATTCTGGTGATAATATGAATGTAAAGATGGCAGTCCGTATGGCTAAAAAAGAGGGATTAAATGTAAAGACTGTTGTCGCTAATGATGATGTGGCATCTGCACCGAAGAATCAGAGAGAAAAACGTCGTGGTGTTGCCGGAGAAATTCTTATGTGGAAATGTGGTGGAGCTAAAGCCGCAAAAGGCGGAAATCTTGATGAAGTTATTGCAGCAGCACAGAAAGCAATTGATAATACAAGAAGTGTAGGAATTGGATTAACACCATGTACGCTTCCTGCAGTAGGACATCCGAATTTTGAAATTAAAGAAGGAACAATGGAAGTTGGTATTGGACATCATGGCGAGCCGGGTATTGAAGTCTGCGAACTTGAGACAGCAGATAAGATGGCAAAAAGAATGGTAGACATTGTTCTTCCAGATTATCCATTTAAGACGGGCGATGAAGTTGTTGTATTGGTTTCAGGACTTGGAGCGACCCCTGTAATGGAACTTTATGTTCTATACAATGAGATTGAGAAGATTATGGTTGAAAAAGGGATTAAAATTTACAAATCTTATGTAGGTAACTACTTTACATCTCTTGAAATGATGGGAGCAACTTTGACCGTGATGAAGCTAGATGATGAGTTAAAAGACCTTATTGATCTTGATTGTAACACAATGGGATTAAAGCAATTTTAGGAGGATAATATTATGGTAGTTAAAAATGCAAAAGGTCGTGAGATCTTACTTGCAATGGTAGGGGCTGTGCATGAAAATAAACAGTATCTCGGAGATATTGATGGTCTGATCGGAGATGGAGACCATGGGATGAATATGAATAAAGGTTTTGTTACATATGGTGAAAGACTTGGGGATAACGAGACAACATTTACGGACGGCCTTACGGAATTGGGAATGGTGCTTTTAAATGAGATTGGTGGTTCTATGGGACCAATTTACGGGACCATTTTTATGGAGATGGCGGATGCTGCTGAAGATGCAGAAGATATTACCTTGTCTTTGTTTGGAGATATGCTTGCAGCAGGTCTTGAAGGTCTGTATGGTATTGTTGATGCGAGACCAGGAGATAAAACCCTTGTAGATACATTGAATCCTTGCGTTGAATGTGTTAAGAGTGCTGCAGAAGCAGGAAAAGATTATGCTGTTGCACTAGATGAGATGCAAGAATGTGCGGAAAAGGGGAAAGAGTCAACAAAAGAGATGGTGGCAATGTATGGACGTGCCGCTAGACTTGGTGAACGTTCCAGAGGTGTGTTAGATGCAGGAGCAACTTCATGCTGTATTATTTTGAAAGCAATGGCAGATGGAATGAAAAAAGTTCTTGAATAAATAGTAGATCTGTATATAAAAAAAGGGGGGGGCGATGCTATATGAACTCGCAATTCATCTCTATGTGTTCTGTAGTGTGTCAGTCTTATAAGAAGACAATATCAGAAGGAAAATTGATTAGAAAGCGAAAAGGTTAGCCATCGGGTTTCATAACCCCATCGGTGCCTTTCGCAGAAAGGCGGATTATAACGATGAAAATAGCAATTGGATGTGACCCTAATGCAGAAAAGGAAAAACAAGATCTTATTAAGTTTATCGAAAGCAAAGGATTAGGTAAATGTACTGATTTCGGTAGTGAGGATCCTATTTATGCAAATGTTGCGTTTAAGGTAGGAAAGGCAGTTGCAGCAAAAGAGTATGACAGAGGTATTCTTTTGTGTGGAACGGGTCTTGGCGTATCTATCGCAGCAAACAAGGTAAAAGGTGCTTATGCAGCTCTTCTTTCAGATGTATATTCAGCACAGAGAGCTCGTTTAAGTAATGATGCCAATATTGCCTGTATGGGAGCATTTACAACAGGAAGCAAAGAAAGAGAATTGATGACAGAAACATTTCTTACTTGTGAGTTTGTACCGGGATGCTCTTCACAGCCGAAAGTAGATGCATTTGTAAAATATGATCAAGCTAAATAATGATGTGGCGGTACCATAAGAATGTAATCTATATATGGATATAAATCGTTGGGGTTGGTGCCGATGTATATGAAGAACTAATTTATCATTAGTTATAACCCGCAGGCAAGATACACGGTTGTTCCCCCCCTGCCAGGTCAAGCATTCTCTTTTAATGTCCTTACCAGCACATGGAATAATTCTGGGGGACAGGATGGCGCAGCCTCTATCTGGATGCAGCCGGAAATATAGATGCTGACCGCTGCAGATCCTTCTGCCGTATCTTGCATTGCAATCTCTGATTCGGAAGGAAGTTTGGCAAAAACAGGCTCGGCATCAATTACCCAAAAAAAATATATAGCGACTATTTAATTTATGATGTACTAGGTTCTTACTTCCTATCTCACGGCCAATCGAAAAATATTTTCTGCTTCTTTATTAAGAATGCGCACGAAGCTTCCAACGCCTCCTCTCTTGCTCAGATGTTCTACCATCTTTGGAATATCTTCTTTTCTGGCTTCAAGATCTGCAAATGACAATGGCATTCCAATCGATTTTAAGAAATGCTCCTATCTTGCAATTCCTTTCAATGCGGTTCTTTCCGGATTTGCAAAATCCATGCTGCATCCCCATGCACGGACTGCAAACTGTGCGAAACGCATCACATCTTGTTTATAAACGTATTTCATCCAGGCCGGGCTGATGACTGCAAGTCCTGCTCCATGTGCACAATCATAAAATGCAGACAGTTCATGTTCAATATCATGTGTTGCCCAATCCTGTTCTCTTCCTACACCTGCTATGTTATTATGTGCGATCATTCCAGCCTACATAATATTGGCACGGGTCTCATAATCCTGAAGATTTGCCATCACCTTCGAAGCCTCTGTGATCACACTGGTCATAATAGCTTCACACACACGGTCTGTTGTCTCAACATGTCTTGTGTTTGTAAAATAACGCTCTATAACATGAACTAAAATGTCTGTAATACCACAGGCTGTCTGATATGCCCCCAGTGTACATGTATACTCTGGATTCAATACAGAGAATTTCGGACGGTCGCGTCACCGCCTGCAGACCATTTCAAAAGACTCTCTTCGTTTGTGATCACGGAACCACTTGAACCTTCACTGCCTGCTGCTGCAATTGTTAAAACGGTTCCAACCGGAAGCGCTTCTGTGACGATACGATCTGTCTCATAGAAATCCCAGAAATCTCCAGCATAAGGCACCCCCAGTGCAATTGCTTTTGCAGAGTCTATCGAACTTCTGCCTCCAACTGCAAGAATAAAGTCAACTCCTTCTCTGCGGTAAAGATCAATCCCTTCATATACAAGTCCGCTTCTTGGGTTCGGTTTTACCCCACCCAATTCTACAAATGGAATTCCGGCGTTATTCAATGATCTTACAACACTGTCATAAGCTCCATTAGCAGTACTTTTGTCCCGCCGAATCGTTTTACAAGTGTTCCCACTTCGTTCTCTTTGCCTTTTCCAAACGCAAAGTATGTAGGTGAATAAAAATCAAAATTTTGCATATTACGACCTCCTTCTAATGCTTTCACCAAATTTTAACTCCATTTTTCCAATTTGTACAGGAGCAATATCTTTACATCTATAAACCGACATTGTTATCGACGTTGAATCAGCGAATATTCGAACCGGCTGGTCAAATAATAGTTTTGAAACAGCTCAATCGGTACTTCCTGATCTTTCTGAATCCCATATGTAATACCGTCAGAATATAACAGCGGCGTATCCTCTTCTACATTCAAAGATTTGGAGATATTTCCGTATGCAGAGACAGCTTTTAATTTTAAAGAAGTCGTGGTAATCTGGATATGATACCGTTCCTCCAAAATCTGGTACAGGGAATTTTGTTCAAAATCATAGGTTTCAATCTCTCTGAATAATTGATAAGGCAGCACTGTACTTGTAAAACACAATGGAGATCCATCCGCAAAATAAATTCGCTCCATAAAAAAAACCGGATCCGCTTTTTTTAACCCGAGTTGTTCTGCCTCTTCCTTCGTGCAGACACGAAGTCCGGATGACAATAATTCACGAGAGGGTGTCATCCCTTGGCGGATGATTTCTTCTGTATAACTGGAAACCGAAGTCAATTCCTGAAGTTTTACTTTTTCTTTGACACACGCTCTTTTTCCCTGCATTTTTTCAACATATCCTTGATGATACAACTCATCAATTGCACGACGGACTGTTACACGACTTACATCATAACATTCGATCAAATCGGATTCACTTGGAAGCTCTGCTCCCGGAGCAAGTTTTCCTGATTCTATCTGTGCGATCAGTTCCGCTTCTATCTGTGCGTACTTTGGTGTTTTTTTCATACAAATTCCTCCTGCCCTGTATCTATCATTATACTCCAAAAAAGATATCATTTCAAACCGCTTATTATAACAAGTCAACAAATTTTCTCTTGATTTTTTGTGGATTTTATGAATTGTATTTTCCCAGACTTTAACTTATTATAACAAGTGGAAAGGGGATGTAATAACATGAAGAACCACGTATTAGGTACCTTATATGGAATGGCAATCGGCGATGCGATGGGAATGCCGCCAGAATTGTGGAGTCGGAAACGTTGCCTGGAATATTACGGTAAAATCACAGACTTTTTAGATGGCTGCCCGGAAAATATCATTTCCTATCAGTACAAAGCAGGTCAGTTTACCGATGACACAAGCCAGGCATTGACTATCTTGGACAGCTTAATAGAAACAGATTTTGTTCCGAATAGTCAAAGTATTGCCACACACATTTTAGACTGGGCCGAAAAGGTACATGCTTTTGAAAATAATATTTTAGGTCCAACATCAAAAGTTGCTTTGAAACTTTTCCAGGAAGGAAAAAGTGCCAAGGAATTCTCGGATGAATCCGTATCCAACGGTGCTGCAATGCGGATTGCACCGATCGGGACATTATTTCCCACAACACAAAAAGAAGAGTTATGTCGCTACGTTGCAGCAGTATCCAGCGTGACACATACAAGTGATATTACGATTGCCGGTGCTTCTATGATCGCGATGGCAGTTGCCTCTGCGCTGGAACACAATGATCGCGAAAAAATGATCGAAGATGCGCTTTCCGTAGAAAAATACGCAATGAATCTTGGCGCTTCTACTCCCAGTCCGTCTTTGGGAGCAAGAACAAAGCTTGGTGTCCGTCTGGCACAAGCTTACGCAGATGATGAAACTGCATTTTTAGAAAATTTATACAATGTTGTCGGAGCAGGTGTAAATACTTCTGAATCTGTTCCTGCTGCTCTGGCAATTGCTTATTACAGCTTTGATGTTAGAAAATGTGCGTTACTCTGTGCAAACTTAGGTGGTGATACCGATACGATCGGGGCAATGGCTGCTGCCATTTGTGGAGCAGCTCAGGGAATATCCGAAATTCCTGAAAAAGATATTGCTTTGATCCAAAAGGCAAACAAGATTGATTTTACAAAATATGCAGATGCAATCGTAGAAAAAAGGGGGCAGATCAAATGGGAAAAGGATGTATCGTAATTGGTGCAGCTATGCTCGATATCGTTATGGAAATTGACCAGATCCCAAAATCAGGAACAGATGTCTATGCCAAGGGACAATCCATGATGGTTGGAGGCTGTGCGTATAATGTAGCAGACATTTTAAAACATTTCGGTGTAAACTACACATTGTTCGCGCCAATCGGAACCGGAATGTATGCGGATTTCATTCGCAAAGAACTAAAAAAAGCCGGGCACGAAAGTCCTGTCCACTGCGAAGATTCTGATAACGGATACTGTCTCTGCATGGTAGAAGCAGACGGAGAACGGACATTCTTAACCGTCCCCGGAATCGAATGTCATTTTCAAGAGGAATGGTTTTCTGCCCTTCCTGTAGATTCTTATGACTCTGTTTATGTGAGTGGATATGAATTAGAAGGAGAAGGCGGTGATGCCATTTTAAATTTCCTGGAGTCCAATCAAGAATTGACCGTTTATTATGCCCCCGGCCCAAGAATCACTTATATTGATCCGGAAAAATCGAAACGTATGTATGCACTTCATCCAGTCATGCATCTGAATGAATTGGAAGCTGTAACTTCCACAAATACAGACGATATCGCTCAGGCTGCAGAAATGCTTTCTAAATCAACCGGAAATACAGTTTTAATCACATTGGGAAAACAAGGGGTACACCTTTTCGAAAAAGGAATTCACACCTTAGTCCCTTCAAAACAGGCAACTGTTGTCGATACGATTGGTGCTGGTGATTCCCATATCGGTGCTGTCATTGCAATGCGAACGATGGGGAACTCATTTCCGGAAGCAATTGCCATGGCAAATCGGATTTCCGCGAAAGTAGTCAGTGTCAAAGGACCTGTCATTACAACGGAAGAATTTGAAGATGCAAAACAAGATTAAAATTTGAAAAAAACATTTAGAGAAAGGAAACAAATCATGAGTAAAGTAAAAGACTTTTTTAAAGGCTGGAGTAAATTCGAAATATGCTGGCTGGTTTTATCGACTGTTATTATGATTGTACTGAGTGTCATCTGGGGAGATAATACACTGGCTCTGATCAGTGGAATCACTGGAATTCTGGGAGTTGTTCTCGCCGCAAAAGGAAAAGTAAGCACTTATTTCTTTGCAACGATCAATGTCGCTATTTACGCTTATCTGACATTTAATAACCATTTATATGGTGAATTCATGTTAAATGCCTTTTACTACATTCCAATGAACTTTGTTGGTTTCTACCTTTGGTCGAGACATAAAGATGAAGAAAGCGGTGAAGTGGAAGGGAAAGCTCTGACGCCAAAACAAATCGTAATTCTTTTGATTGCCACAGCTGTGATCGTTATCATCTACTGGCAGATTCTGACTCATCTCGGCGGACAGCTTGCTTTGATTGATGCCATGTCAACCGTCTTCTCTGTCATTGCCTTGATTATGCAGGTTGCACGTTACGCAGAACAGTGGCTGTTATGGATCATTGTAAATGTCGTATCCGTCATTATGTGGATTCTCCTGATTGGAAAAGACTCTTCTGCAGTCACAATGGTTGTGATGTGGGTTGCTTATTTATTCAACTCCATGTACGGATATTACAACTGGAAAAAACTTGCTGCGAAAAATAGCGAGAATCATTAAAGCACCCCTTATTTTCAGAGTCCTTACAGATTATTCTTTCCAAATAAATACTCCGGTTACTGAAAAGCAGCCGGAGTATTTTTTCTGTCAGCCTGACTGTAATCAGGTTTAAAAATAGTTCGAAATACTGTAACTAGTACATCATAAATTAAATAGTCGCTATATATCTTTTTTGGATAATGTGTGGCAAAATAGTGTTATCTAAGAAAGGATGAATACTATGAAGAGAACATATCTTGCCCTGTCAGAGGAAGACAACAGATGGTATGACCTTTATTGAAATTGCTGAGAAACTTGCAGTCAGCACTTCAACAGTACGTTTATGCATCTCTAAATATAAGCAAGGTGGTGTTGACGCAGCTCTTTTTGATATCCAGCGTTCCGGGCGTCCGGCAGAGATTACATGCGACGCTTTACAGTAACTACATGGAAGAATGTTATTTATAGGAGGCAAAAATGGGTGAGACAGTAAAATTACAGGGGAAGAACAGGATGACAGGATCTCTTGCAGGATTCGCAATCAGTATCGTGATAGGCCTTGGATTCTATTTTGGCTTAACTGCATTGAGCGGGCTCAATCAGACGTTTGATTATAAAAACTTGGTTAGTGGAATATTAGATTCTGTGCCAAAACAGATTGCATGGTTTTTCATGAACTTCACAGAAGCACAGTTTTATGCGAGTATATTTGCCAGTGTGGGAATTATTCTTGGAGGATTTGTGGCAGGATTCTCGCACTGAAACATTCCAGATTTGCCGGATTTGATATCTGTTATGGAAGCAGCACGATGTTTGTACGATTGTGGTGACTGTTGTTATGCAGGCGCTCCCGTGGTTCTAAAAAAGTCTGAGTATGCAAAGAGAAGATTCTCAAAGTGATCATAGAGAAGTGTTTTCTGAAAGAATCTCCCGCAGAATATCAAGTGCTGAGAAACACTGAATTCTATGGGGGATTCTTATTTTGAAATTTAGGAACTAAAAATCGGTATTAACCGACAACCCTTTATTTCTTGTCTCGGAAGTACTGTACCAGGTCGTAGACAATCTGAACTTCTTTTTCCGATAGGTTCGAGATATCCAAGGTAGCATTGCCGGAAAGCCCTAATAAGTAATCGGTTGAGACGTGGAACAGCTGTGAAAGTTCCACCAGATAAGCGGTGGAAGGGGTAGACAGTCCCATTTCCCATGCATTGACGCTGCTTCTGGTTATATTCAGTTTTTTGGCCAGATCGCTCTGGGTCATATCCCGTGATGTTCTCAATTGTTTGATCTTATCTGCAATCATCATTGAATGCTCCTTTTTATATATATTATGGTAAAATAATCTTAATGATATTGCATTATCAAAATGATGGTATAAATTGACAACTGGCTTAAAAGATGTTATATTGTTTGTAAAATGCAGACGGATATGAGAACTAAGGAGGAGTGGAGAGAATGATTAAGAATATTTGCATGATCCTGGTAATATTTCTCTTGTTTGGCGCTTGCAGCAGCCAGGCGACGGAGAGGGGGAAGCATGAGGCGCCGGATAATAAAAGCGCGTGTCAGATGATGTACGCGGATAAGAATGGCAGCGTACAGGAAGTCGAAAAGTTTATAATAGAGAATAAAAAACACAATCTTTTGATTTTCTCCCCTATTGCCGAATATAGTTTATAATGGATGAAACGAAGGAGAATGGAGGGAAGAGAAGTGGTACTATTAGATGATGAACGAATTTCTAACATAGCAGTCGGAGAGAACCAGGAAGAACTGGCATCTCTTAAGGGCATCCACAAAGACATATTGGTTGATGAAAGCAGAAGCCAGATCATGAACCAGTCAGACTTTTTCTGCCATGCAAGGCGTTCTGTGGCAGAGATGTTAAAGGAGGCCGCCGGATATCTGCCGCCGGGCTATCAGATACTGATAAAAGAAGCCTACAGGCCGCTGTCCCAGCAGAAGAAGAGTTTTGAAACGGCATATCGGGACTATAAGAAGATGTATCCCGCCAGAAGCGATGAGGAGATATATAAGATGACTTGCCAGTTTGTGGCGCCGGTGAAGGTTGCCGGACACCCCACCGGCGGGGCCATCGATCTAACGCTTCTAAAGGATGGAGAGGAACAGGATATGGGGACGGTATACAACGCGGTTCCGCTTGAGCCGGAGAACCGTACCTATTTATATTCAGACTATATTAGCGAAGAGGCCCGAAGAAACCGGAAGATATTGATCGACATTATGGAAAAGGCCGGATTTGCAAATTATCCTACGGAATGGTGGCATTGGTCCTACGGTGATTGCTACTGGGCCTTTTTAAACCAGTGCGATGCAATCTTTACTCCGATTGAGGCCATATTGAAAACAGATAGGCTCTATCTGCGCGAGATACGCCGGGAGGACTACGAGGCGCTGTGCAGGATGCTAAAGGATGAAGAGGTCATGTATGCGTATGAGCATGCATTTGATGACAAGGAGGCTCGGGAGTGGCTGGAATTGCAGTTAAATCGGTATGAAAATGATGGATTTGGCCTGTGGGCGGTAGTGCTGGAAGAAACCGGAGAGGTGATCGGCCAATGCGGATTGACGATGCAGGACCTGAATGGGGAGCAGGTGCTTGAGGTAGGATATCTTCTGGCGAAGGATTTCTGGCATAAGGGCTACGCGACTGAGGCTGCAATTGCATGTAAGAAATATGCGTTTGACATTTTGGGGGCAAAAGAAGTGTATTCGATTATTCGAGACAACAATATTGCGTCCCAGAATGTCGCAAAGCGAAACAAAATGACGGTAGCGGGGAAGTGCGTGAAGAACTATTACAATAAGTATATGCCCCACTTGGCGTTCTCGGTTCAAAGGGAGACAGAATGATCATGGCATGATGCTCTTAGGCGGACGATCACATTTATCGTCCTGCCTGGGATATCATGCCATTTGTTCATGTATTAGCTGGAACTTGTAGCATGCCGGCCGCTGTCGGAGGATGTGCCTTTATAGACCGCGTCGAATTCCAGCAGTTTCTTTCTCGCCTCCGGACTTAGATTCCTTGGAACCTGAATCCGTACGGTGACATATTGATCGCCGTGAACGGAAGAGTCCTTCATGGACACGATGCCTTTGCCTCTGAGTCGGATCTTAGTGCCTGACTGGGTGCCTGGCTGGATCTTGCACAGAACGATTCCCGCAAGGGTCTGTACATAAGCCTCTCCGCCAAGCGCGGCGACCGTAAAAGGAATGTCCGCGGTGGTGTAGATATCTAATCCCTTACGCTCAAAGCCGGATTTCTTTAAAACGGATACTTTTAGAAGCAGATCGCCGGGCTCGCCGCCGCTGCTTCCCGGCATTCCCTTGCCACGAAGCCGTATGCTCTTTCCGCTGTCTATCCCGGCAGGGATGCGGACTTTGAGAGTCTGGGGCGGCTGGCCTTTCTCCGGGCTTGAAAGGGTGATAACCTTATCGCAGCCGAAGGCTGCCTCTTCGAAGGTAACGGATATATCGGCATGGAGATTGCCGCCTTTTTGCCGGAATGACTCCTGGCGGAATCCTCCCTGGCGGAAACTGCCTGACTGCCGGCCTCTGAAGAGGTCGCCAAAGATATCGCCGAAGAGGTCATCTATATCCCCGCTTTGATAGAAGCCGGAATCGGCCGGACCGCCATCTGGGCCGGCATGGCCGAACTGGTCGTACAGTTTCTTTTTTTCCGGATCGCTAAGAATATTATATGCTTCCGTGACCTCTTTAAACTTCTGCTCTGCCACAGCATCCCCGGAATTCGTGTCGGGGTGATATTTCTTTGCCAGTTTTCGGTATGCGGACTTGATCTTTCCCGCATCTGCATTCTTTTCTATTCCCAATATCTCATAATAATCTCTTTTTGTTCCCATTAAAGACCACCTCCTTTAAATCTGACCGCGCTAATGGGTCGAAAATCCTGACTGGCTTAGGCAAGTGATCGGACAATGTGTATGATAAGGCATTCATCATTCAACGCTGCCTGATTGTTCTATGTGTAATATAACAAATAGATTTTGTGATGTCAAGTTTGTTATAAAAATTTATGTGAACGGTTGGGCGTAACATTCATCCGGCTGGATCGCTTATTTTAATTTTAATGTCTTTCATGGCTTAGTCTCCTCGTGAAACGAGATTGACTGAGAAGATTATAGCAGAAAATCACGTCACCCAACAGGCGAAACTGCAATTAAGAGAGTTTGAACTTCATGGATTCAGGATTAATTAAAATGAAAGAAAAGAGGGATAATAGGAAAATACTGAAGAACGGAGGTTTTTGAAATGGAAAAACAAGTATACGGATATGTGCGTGTATCGACAAAAGAGCAGAATGAGGACAGACAGATTATCGCGTTGAAAGCGTTTCCGGTGAAGGAGAAAAATATTTACATGGATAAACTGAGTGGAAAGAATTTCGAACGCCCCGGGTATCGCAAACTGACCAAAAAACTTCGTGCCGGCGACTGTCTGGTTATCAAATCCATTGACCGTTTGGGAAGAAATTACGAAGAGATTCTGGAACAATGGCGGATAATTACAAAGGAGAAGAAGGCCGATATTGTTGTTCTGGATATGCCGCTTCTGGATACGCGTCAGACAGGTAAAGATCTGACAGGTACCTTTGTAGCAGATATGGTACTTCAGATTCTTTCCTATGTGGCACAAACCGAGAGAGAAAATATACGGCAGAGGCAAAGAGAAGGAATTGTGGCGGCGAAGCAAAGAGGAGTAAGTTTCGGAAGACCCAAAATTCCGAAACCACCGGAATTTCCGATGCTATGCAGAGCATGGAAAGAGGGGGAGATAAGTTCCAGGCAGGCAGCACAGAAACTCGGTATTGCACAAGATACATTTCTCCGGTGGGCGAGGGAAACAAATAGAGAAACTGGAAATATTTGATAGAAAAGGTAGACTTTTCCGTTCCCTTTTTCAGACAAAAGAAGTCAGTAAACAAAACACTATTTTACTACATATCCATATGGTTTTGGTATAGTTTATATCCGGCAACACCATTTACACGGTGTAGACGGGCACTATCCTATACGTTTATATACTATAACACTTCCGAACGAAAAAGTCTGATTTTTCGTGCATGAATCCACAGAAGAGATGGCTGTAGTGGTTAGGAAGAACCTGTATGCCGGGTAAGAACTAGGTGTGAAACGTAAGCGTACAGGAAAGTAAGGAGGGAGCGTTATACCCGCAAAATGTAATTCATGGAAATGAGATCGGTGTATCAGAAAGTGGACTGGTACATGGCAATTATCGGAGCAGTGGATGCCTGTGCCATTACTAAAGATGGAGTGAGCGGGCAAAAGAAGAATCGTGTGACTTATGAGACGGATAGAAAATAGCGTCGACATATAGATAAGGAAGAGAGGAAGGAGTGTAACAATGAAATCAGGAAAACGTAAGCGGTGGTTGTCTGCAATGTTGGTATTAGTGATGGTTATGGCAATGAATATCAGCGTACTGGCGGCGCCGGAGGAAAACACAGCAGAAAATGAAGCAGAGATACAAGCGTTAACAGAGCCTGTAACAGATGACGAGCAGCATGCGGATATGGGGGCGGAACTAGCAAATCAGGGTATCGCAACCTATGCAGATATAAATCCGGATGCGAATTATATCCTTGTGGGAAAGACTTTCCGGGGAATTACAGTGAATCAGATTCCGGCAGAATTTCAGATACAGGTGACTAATCAAAGCGGAACACCTTATACGTTGGATAGTAGTAATGTAATAAGTAGAGGTGCAGATGGACTCACATGGCAATGGAGAATAGACAATGCAGCAGTCGGAGTTTATTCTGTAACAGAGTCCGGAGCGGAGGTTCCAGGATATAGCCTGGCAACAAGCGGTACAGGAGCGGATGTTGAAGTCAAAGCAGCAGACTTTAAAGTGACATCGGATGTATACACCGAGTGCAGTCATACAAACTGGCCTGTAAAAATTGATGGAGATCAGAATGTTTTATTCGCAGCGGCTCTGACAGGAAAGGATGGGTGTGTTGTAATATCCAAGACTCCACTTACCGCATCTCAGAGAGCAACAGTAACGGCAGCGGTAACTGGTATCGGAGGTAACTGGAAAACACCGGTTAATTTTTATAGTATTTCTACAAACGGAAACGGACCATATACCGTGCAAGGGAAAAGTTTGAGGTATAATCCGGATACAGAGGAAGTAATTCTTGCAAACACAAGTAACTGGAGCCATGTTGCAACGCTTAATTACAGTATTTCGGCAGCCAGCAATCCGGATATCAGCATCACTAACACCTATACCCCGACAACCACTTCTGTAGAGATTCAGAAGCTTATCACAGGAAATATAGGAGACAGAAATGAAGAGTTCGGCTTTACTGTAAACTGTACAGAAGCGATGGAGGCAGGAGAAGGCTACACGCTTTCTGCTGATAAGAAGACTGCAACATTTGCTCTTGGTCATGAAGATAAGGTAATGCTGAATGGTGTCAGAATTGGTTCAACACTGACTATTTCAGAGAGTGGCGCTACGGATTATAAGATGACAATTAAGGTCGGCAACATAACACTGGGAGCAGATCATAGTTATACTATTCCAGTTGGAGCAACAGGACCTGTCCAGATCATTGTAGAGAATCACAGAGAGGGTACTATTGACACAGGTGTCGCACTTGATTCTCTGCCATATATTCTCATTCTTGCAGTAGTGGCTGCAGGTGTAGTGGCATTCATAAGAAAACGCAGACGCCATAACGGAAACTAAGCCGGGTGGAATTTATGAAGAAAACTCGTTCACGTCCGCTCAATCATGAACAGCAGCGTATTAGTAAATGGCTTCAGGAAGTTCGATTTAAGAAGGCTTTTTTCGGTGGTGTAGAAGAAGCGGATGTATGGAAGAAAATCGAGGAACTCAACTCTATGTATGAATCAGCGCTTTCGGCGGAACGGGCAAGATATGATGCTCTTTTAGAAGAACAGATATCCCATTCGACTAAGCCGGGGGAAAAACCAGTACAACGGCGGAGAAAGAGTGAACCGAGACAGGAGAAAACAGGTAATGCAACAGAAAAATCAATCTGAGACGCCGGAGCAGGTAATCAGGCGGCGCAGAAACAGTGTGCTGGAGAGAAAGGAATGGATTCGTCTTTTATTTCGAATCTTGTTCCTTGCTCTGTTAGGATGGTTCCTGTTTTCTAAGGTATTCTTTATTACACAGGCTAAAGGAAATGATATGTTTCCAGCGATTAAAGATGGGGATCTGGTTATCGGATTTCGCCTGCAGAAGGATTACGTCAAGGACGATGTGGTCGTCTGCACGGTAGACGGAAACACGCACATTGGGCGTATTGCGGCCAGGGGGAGTGACAGGGTAATGATGGATGAAAGTGGAGAACTTCAGGTAAATGGAACCACACAGGGCGGGGAAATCCTGTATCCAACTTACGCCAAAGACGGATTGAAATATCCGTATGAGGTACCGGAAGGTGAAGTATTCCTGTTGGGAGACTATCGCACCCGGGCGAAAGACAGCCGGGATTTTGGAACGGTCCCCATGAAAGATGTGAAGGGGAAGGCAATTACCATCCTTCGCAGACAGGGACTGTAAGTAAATATAGTAGTTGCTTCATTCTGTCAGGAAGACAGAATCAGCATAGATTACAAATTCACAAAATATGAGGAGGAAAATCATATGAAAAAATTAGCTTCGATCATGCTTGCGCTTACGCTAGTTTTGGGCATGAGTAATGTTGCATTTGCAGCAGACGGTACATCTTCAGAGGCAAAGACTTTTACATTCGAAAAACGGTATGAGACTTCAGCAGGTGAGACTCCGGCTACATTCCCAACCGAAACGTTGAAATTTAGCGTAACTGCCGATGAAGGGAACCCGGATGGAACTATGATTACAATTGCAGATCATACAGTTGCATCAAACCCTGGTAGTGTTGTAGTTACTGTTCCGACTTACTCTAAAGTAGGAAAATGGAACTATACAGTTTCAGAAGTTGCAGGAACTACACAGGGTGTTACTTATGCACCAAATTCTTTCGGAGTTCAGGTTCTTGTAGCTTATGATGAAAATGACAATTTGGTTGCAACAACAGCATTTACAACAACTGATGGAAAAGAAGGAAAAATTGACGAAATTGTTAATAAGTATGATCTTGGAAACTTATCAGTTAAAAAGAATGTTTCCGGTAACCTGGCAAGCAAGACACAGAAGTTTGATATCGATGTAAAATTTACATCTACTAAAGAGGTTAAGAGTGCAATTTCAGGTGCAGCAGATATCGCAGTGAATGAGTGGGTAAAGACAGGCGATGTTTGGACAGTAACAAAGACTCTTTCACTTGCACACAAGGATGCCTTAGTTACTTTCAACAACATTCCAGCTGGCGTTACTTATGAAGTAGTAGAGCAGAGTAAACATGCTGGAACAGATACAAATGGAAGTGATCCTTCTAAGGGATACACTGTTACATATACAGGTGAAAAAGGTACTATTGCGGCAGATACAACAGGTGCAGCAACTGTTAACAACGAAAAAGGTACAACTGTTGATACAGGAATTGGTATGGACAATCTGCCATATCTGTTGCTTCTTGCAGCTGCTTTCGTAGGAATCGTAGTATTCTTTGCTAAGAGACGTTTCGCACGCGTAAGATAATAATCAAGAATTAGTGAAAACTATCCGGTACAGAGGGCCAGAGGCGGCCCTCTGTGAAACTGGAACAACAGATATGGAAAGGAGTGCGGCTGCCTGACGGGCCGGTAGTTATGAAAGTATCGAAAATCCTTTTAAAAGCCGCAAATACTATTATCAACTTCATTGTTGTCTTATCGCTATGTGCTGCAGGGCTATATGCGGTTTATGCATTGTGGGACAACAACCGGATCTATGCCGCTGCCGAAGATGTGCAGGCGGATATGAAAAAATTAAAACCTGATGCAGATCAGGACAAAGCGTCTTTCGAGGAACTGCTTGCAATCAACCCGGACGTATGTGCCTGGGTAAGTCTTGATAATACGAAGGTGGACTATCCTGTTTTACAGGGAGCAAATAATATGATCTATCTGAATCAGGACGTATATGGTGATTTTGCCCTTGCCGGGAGTATCTTTCTGGATTCCCGCAATGACAGAACATTCTCCGACAGATATTCACTTCTCTATGGTCATCATATGAAGAACGGGAGTATGTTCGGAGATCTGGACCTTTATAAAGATGAGGCATTTTTTACGAAAAATACGACAGGAATGCTGATCCTGCCTGACAGGAGCTATAAACTTGAAATCTTTGCCTGCCTTCTGATAGAGGCCGGGGATGATTATATCTTTGAGCCGAATCAGTGGCAGAATGACATAGATGGATTGATATCTTATGCAGAGAAGAATGCATTACACCTGCATCAAGATACCGTGAATGAACTGAGGAAGGATTCCAATTTGCAGGTTCTTGCGTTATCGACTTGTTCGTCTGAATTTACAGATGCGCGAACCATTATTCTGGCTGCGATGGAGCCTTGTTAAACAGTGAGAGTAGGAGGGGTTAAGATGAGAACGAGAATAACCAAGATAGTTAGAGCGCTTTGTATGACGGTACTTTGCGCTATGCTGCCGATGCAGATGGCTTTTGCTGCCGGAGACTTAAGTGTTTCTATACCGGTAGAGATATCGCTTGAAGGAACGCTTCCTGAGAAGGCAGAAGAATTTGTGGTAGAAATGGCTGCCGACGATGTGACATATCCGATGCCGGAAGGTTCAAAGGACGGTATCTGCACAATGACGCTGACTGGAGCAGAGAGCAAGAAATTTCCGGTGATAAGATATGATAATCTGGGTATTTACACATATACCATTACTCAGAAGCCTGGAACAAATCCAAAATGCACTTATGATACGACAAAGTATGAATTAACTGTTTATGTTACCAATGCGGAAGATGGCGACGGAATGGAAGTGACAGCAGTGCTTTATCCGGAAGGGGAGTTGGATAAGCTTGCAGGAGTATCATTTGAAAATGTCTATGAAATAGAGCCTGTTCCGCAGGAGCGGCCAAAAACAGGCGATGAATCCAATGCTATGTACTATCTGAGTTTGATTGGTATCAGCGCAGTTGTCATCGTTATGATATATGTTGGCATAAGAAAAAAAGCGGAAAAATAGGACGAAATCCTTTTTTATGCTGTCTTAAAAGTAAATAAGCGCGCCTTATCCGAGATTTTCAATTATCCGAGGAATTCAAAGGCCAAAAGCCATATTGTTTCGATCCAAATAAGAATTCCTCGGACACTCGGACAAGTCTCGGACAATATGAAGAAAAGAGGACTTGCATTTTCCGGCTTTCTGTGATACACTATTCTAGCGAATGGAAGTAGGTCTTTTTTTTATGCCTAAAATTTGGGTAGCCTCGCAAGCTACCAGTAACAATGTTAACACAAGAAACATGAAGCGAGGTGGAAGTTGTGCGTACAAGAATCACATTGGAATGTACAGAATGCAAGCAGCGTAACTACAACATGACGAAGGATAAGAAAACACATCCTGAGCGCATGGAGACTAAGAAGTACTGTAAGTTCTGCAAGTCACACACATTGCACAAAGAGACAAAATAGTCGCCGTAAAGGAGTGGATGTCATGAGCGATAAGACTCAGAAGAAAAGCTGGTTCAAAGGTCTTAACAGAGAATTTAAGAAAATCATTTGGCCAGATAAGATGACACTTGCAAAACAGACGACGGCAGTTGTTTCCGTGTCCGTAGTTCTGGGAATAATCATAGCGATCGTTGATTTTATTGCCCAGTATGGAGTGGATTTATTAGTAAAATAGAACTGATAAACTGCGGGCAAGAAAGGTGAGTTTATGTCAGAGGCAAAATGGTACGTAGTTCATACCTATTCCGGGTATGAAAACAAAGTAAAAGCCAACATTGATAAGACAATTGAAAACAGACATTTGGAAGATCAGATTCTGGAAGTCCGCGTTCCGATGCAAGATGTCGTAGAGATGAAGAACGGCGTTCAGAAGGCGACACAGAAGAAGATGTTTCCAGGCTATGTGCTGATTCATATGATTATGAATGACGATACGTGGTATGTTGTCCGTAACACAAGAGGCGTAACGGGATTCGTAGGACCAGGCTCCAAGCCGGTTCCGCTGACGGATGCAGAGATGGCGCCGCTTGGGATCAGGCAGGAGAACATTGTCGTTGACTTTCAGGAAGGCGACACGGTTCAGGTTATTGCCGGTGCATGGGCAGATACGGTTGGCGTTATCCAGTCTATGAATATACAGAAGCAGAGCCTAACCATCAATGTTGAACTATTCGGCCGCGAAACGCCGGTTGAAATTGGTTTCGCAGAAGTCAAGAAAATGTAACAGGTAGTGGGAGGGACGAAGACGTTCCCGAAGGCACCACAAGGAGGTAATTGAAATGGCAAAAAAAGTAGAAGGTTATATTAAGTTACAGATCCCTGCAGGAAAAGCAACACCGGCACCACCGGTTGGACCTGCGCTTGGTCAGCACGGTGTAAACATCGTTGAATTTACAAAGCAGTTCAACGCTAAGACTGCAGATCAGGGAGACATGATTATTCCTGTTGTAATCACGGTTTACAATGACAGAAGTTTCAGCTTCATCACAAAGACGCCGCCGGCAGCAGTCCTGATTAAGAAGGCCTGCAATATCAAGTCTGGTTCAGGCGTTCCGAACAAGACAAAGGTTGCCACCATCACAAAGGCTCAGCTTCAGGAGATCGCTGAATTAAAGATGCCAGACCTGAATGCGGCCAACATTGAATCAGCAATCAGCATGATCGCCGGAACATGCCGCAGCATGGGCGTAAAGGTTGAAGACTAGAGTAAATTGTAAACGATAGAAAGTGGGAGGGTTATCCCGACATTACCACAAGGAGGTTTTTTAGAATGAAAAGAGGAAAGAAATATGTTGAGGCTGCAAAGGCAATTGACAGAGGAACGCTCTACGATGTTGCGGAAGCAGTGTCATTAGTTAAAAAGACTGCAGTAGCAAAATTTGATGAGACAATCGAGGCTCATATCAGAACCGGATGTGACGGGCGTCACGCTGACCAGCAGATCCGTGGCGCGGTCGTACTTCCGCACGGAACAGGTAAGAAAGTCCGTATCTTAGTATTTGCAAAGGACGCAAAGGCTGATGAAGCAAAAGCGGCAGGAGCAGATTACGTAGGCGGAGAAGAACTGATTCCAAAGATCCAGAACGAGAACTGGTTTGAATTCGATGTAGTAGTAGCCACTCCGGATATGATGGGTGTTGTAGGACGTCTTGGACGTGTTCTCGGACCTAAGGGATTAATGCCGAACCCGAAGGCCGGAACGGTAACTATGGACGTGACAAAGGCAATCCAGGACATCAAAGCCGGTAAGATTGAGTACAGACTTGATAAGACAAACATTATCCATGTGCCAGTAGGTAAGGCTTCATTTACCGAAGAACAGCTTACGGACAACTTCCAGACGCTTATTGATGCAATCAACAAGGCAAGGCCATCCGCTGTAAAGGGTCAGTTCTTAAAGAGCGTGACGCTTACTTCTACAATGGGACCTGGCGTTAAGATTAACCCGATTAAGGTTATGTAATTGCATATTAGATGAATAATAAGAGGCAGTATAGCAAATCTTGCTATGCTGTCTCTTTTCCGTTGTCTGTGGCGTTGAGACGGATGGAGGCTTCAGGAGACGATCGCATTAATCACGGGATTCTGGCAGTAGGCGGTAGGGCTGATAGAATCCAGGTGGAAATCCTTAAAAGACATATAAGAACGGACTGTCCGGTAATAAATTGACGCATTTTTGTCCTTGTCGCTGCGTGAAAGCAAGGCGGATATGGCTTTGGATAAATGCGCCGGGATTGTATACTGAGGACAGATATTAGTGAAACGCAAAAAAATAAAGGAGTTGAAAGAAATGGATGAGATTAAGACACTGCTGGCAAAAGAGGCTATAAGGGATCAGATCTACGTTTACTGCCGCGCGCTTGACCGTATTGACAATGAACTGGGGCATTCTGTGTTTGCAGAGGACAGCCAGGTAGACTATGGCCCCACTTACAGAGGAACGGGAAGAGGATTTATTGATAATATGCTGGAGCAGCACAGACATATGATCTGCACCCATCATATGATGACGAACATCCTGATCAAGGTGGACGGGGATAAAGCAGTCAGCGAGACTTATATGTACGCTGCCTGCAAGATGCCGGGCAAGGAAGGCAAGACATTTACCGTAGAAGCCAGGTGTCGGGATATTGATAACTGGGAATGCCGTGATGGCAAGTGGCTGATCGTAAAGAGGACGGTTGCAGGAGATAACACCCGCATCATTTCCCGTTATAAAGATCTTGAAATGTATAATACCAGCCGCGATGATAAAAATGATCCCTCATATGCGGTTCTGGGCGAAATAGAATAGCAAGAATATATAAAAGTATTGACAAGGAATCTGCGTGATGATATAATATTTCACGATGACTGCCGAAGACAGCAGGTGCGTAAGCGTAAGTAGACAAACGCCTGCCGAGGAAAGTTGGATTCTGTTATTATGAATTACAATGCCTCTATGTCTTTGGATATAGAGGCTTTTTAGCGTATAGCACTTATTTCCTTACGCAGTCGGACAAATACTATAAGGAGGTGCACCATTCGTGGCAAAAGTTGAATTGAAACAACCAATCGTACAGGCTATTGCAGAAGATGTCAAAGATGCAGCAAGCGTTGTATTAGTTGACTATCGCGGACTTACTGTTGCTCAGGATACAGAACTGCGTAAACAGTTGAGGGATGCAGGAATCGTCTACAAAGTTTGTAAAAACACAATGATGAAGAGAGCTTTTGAAGGAACTGAATTAGCAGCTTTAGAAGAACACTTGGAAGGACCAAGCGCTATTGCGATCTCTAAAGACGATGCTACAGCTCCGGCAAGAATCCTTTGCAAGTTCGCAAAAGATGCAAAAGCCCTTGAGTTAAAAGCAGGCGTGATTGAAGGCGCGGTATACGATGTTGACGGCCTGACAGAACTGTCAAAGATTCCGTCAAGAGAAGAATTGCTGGCCAAATTGCTTGGAAGCATGCAGTCACCAATTACCAATCTTGCTCGTGTACTTAACCAGATCGCAGAGCAGGGCGGAGCAGGGAACTGCGAAGCGGCAGCCCCTGCAGAAGAGGCGGCGGTAGAAGAAGCAGCCTCTGCAGAAGAAGCGGCAACAGAAGAAACACCGGCGGAGTAGAATAACCCGCTGCAATTAAAATAATATTAAATGGAGGATAATAAAATGGCAAAATTAACAACAGCTGAATTTATTGATGCAATCAAAGAATTATCAGTATTAGAATTAAATGACTTAGTAAAAGCATGTGAAGAAGAATTTGGTGTATCTGCAGCAGCAGGCGTAGTAGTTGCGGCAGCAGGCGCAGATGCAGGCGCAGCAGCGGAAGAGAAGGATGAGTTCGATGTAGAATTAGTATCCGCAGGCTCTTCTAAGGTTAAGGTTATCAAGGTTGTTCGTGAAGTAACAGGCCTTGGACTGAAAGAAGCAAAAGAATTAGTTGACAGCGCTCCGAAGGTAATCAAAGAGGCTGCATCTAAGGCTGAGGCTGAGGAAATCAAAGCTAAGCTTGAGGGCGAAGGCGCAGAAGTTAACCTTAAATAATTTAAGATTGAATATCTTAAGAATGCATGAAGAAGAGGGGTTCCCGCAGGGGCGCCTCTTCTTTTAACGTTTCTTGCAAAAAAAGTCGCGGAAATATGATTGCGCAAAAAGTTGCCTTCATTTTTAAAATCATATGTGATATATTATAGGCAGAGTAAATGGAAGGTCGGTTATTATGAAGGTTAGTATACGGAAAATAAGTGAAATCACAGGATTTTCTCCCGCGACGGTCTCCAATGCGCTGAACCGTAAGCGGGGGGTGAATGCGGAGACGTCGGAGAAAATATTCAGGGTAGCGGAAGAACTGGGGTACCGGATGGAGGAGAAGATTAAGAAGATCCGGTTCGTCATTTTTCGGAGGAGCGGGCTGATTATTGATGACAGCCCCTTCCATCCGGCAGTGATCGAAGGCGTAGAGCATCAGGCGAAGAGCATGGGATACGAGACGGTGTTCTGCCATGTGGATATCAATGACGCCCAGTACCAGATGCAGATCAATGAGATTCTCTCGGATACGGAGAGCGCCGTGGTTCTTCTGGGAACGGAGATGCTGGAGGAAGATTTCGAACCGTTTACTCAAGCCAAGAATAAAATTATCCTGCTGGACGGGTGGAGCGACCGGTACTTTTTTGACAGCGTGCTGATAAGCAACACGGATTCGGCTGCAAAGGCGGTGGAATATCTGGCTGGCAAGGGGCATAAGGACATTGGATATATCCAGGGGGACTTCCGGATCCAGGCATTCCGGTACAGAGAGATTGGATTCAAAAGGGTTATGGAAAGGTATGGGCTTCCCGTAAGGCCGGAATATATTGCGACGGTGGGTACCCGGATTGAGACTGCCTATGAAGGAATGAAGCGGTATCTGGATGAGACGCCGGTGATACCGACGGCATATTTTGCGGATAATGATACGATAGCTATAGGCGCGATGCGGGCGATTAAGGAGTATGGATACGGAATACCTGAGGACGTGTCTATCATAGGGTTTGACAATATTTCCTTCGGGGCTATCTCGGACCCGCCGCTTACGACGATCAACGTCTATAAGCGGGAGATGGGAGAGACCGCCGTGAGGGAATTGGTACTGGCGATCGAGGATCCCAAGAAAGTGAGGATGAAGATACAAGTCTGTACGGATTTTGTGGAAAGAGGAAGCGTAAGAAAAATATAATATTGAACGGTCTGGCCTTGTGCGGGACGAGTTGGAAGCGCCAAAAGAAAGGGCGCTTCTTTTTTTGCGCCTTTTTATACTTATTTAGTTAAATGTTTATATAAATATTTACATAAACATTTAACTAAAATAATGAATAAATGTGAACAAATTGTAAATGTAGAGCGTATTAGATGTAAATAATAACCAAAAAACACGGTGTAAAACTATTGTAATTAAACAAAATGTAAATGAAACAAAATTATTTATTATAAAACTATTGAAATATTTATATAAATATTTATAATAAGGGCATAAAGAGTTAGGGGCGGTGAAAAAGTGAAGGTCAGTATAAAACAGATAAGCCAGATGACGGGCTTTTCTCCGGCGACTGTCTCCAATGCTTTGAATCGCAAGAAGGGTGTGAACGAAGAAACTTCAAGGAAAATATTCAAAGTAGCAGAGGAACTGGGATACCAGACGGAAAAGACAATAACAAAGATTAAATTCGTGACCTACAGGAAGAATGGACGCATCATAGATGACAGCCTGATATTTCCTGCCATGATAGAAGGTGTTGAGCGGCAGGCGAAGGAACTGGGTTATGAGACGGCCTTCAGCCATCTGAATTATGAAGATGACGCGTTTCAGGAGAGGCTTAAGGAAGTGCTTGAAGACACCAATTCGCTGATGATACTCCTGGGTACGGAGATGATGGAAGAAGACTATCAGCCCTTTATGGACTACAAAGGATATATGATCGTGCTGGATGGATGGTGCGAAGAGATGGCTTTTGACGGAGTGCTGATCAACAATACGGATGCAGCCTGCAACGCGGTGGAATATCTGATAGAAAATGGACATCGCAGAATTGGATATCTGCGGGGGGATTACCGGATCAAGGCTTTCCAGTACAGGGAATATGGATATTACCGCACGCTTGGAAGGCATGGCCTGGCAGAGGCACCGGAATACGTGGTCACGCTGGGGACGACGCTGGAGACGGCATACGAAGGCATGAAAGCCTACCTGGAAGAAGCGCCGGCATTGCCGACAGCGTACTTCGCGGATAATGACGTGATCGCGCTTGGGGCTATGAGAGCCCTGGAAGAAAAAGGAATCAAGATACCGAATCAGGTGTCCATCGTAGGATTCGACGATATCCGTTTTGGCTCCGTCTCCACCCCGGGGCTTACAACGATCCATGTACACAAGCAGGAGATGGGAGAGGTGGCGGTAAGAAGGGCTCTGGACCATATCCGGTATTCCAGAAGGCAAGTAAAGATGAAGATACAGGTTGGCACAGATTTTCTTGTAAGAGGAAGTGTCAGGAACTTAGATATAGAGGAAGCCAAGGGGCAAGAAAGGATGGAGGAAGTAAAATGGCAACTATCAAATTAGGGTATGCACCCACAAGGAGAAGCATCTTCAGCGCGCCGGACGCGATCAAGTACAGAGGATTGACGGCAGACAGGCTGAGAGAGCTTGGAATTGACTTTGTTGATATTGATGATATCAATGAAGAAGGACTTCTTTATGACGACAATGACGTCAAGAAGATTGCGGCGAAGTTCAAAGAGGCGGGCATTGACGGACTGTTCCTTGCACACTGCAATTTTGGTACGGAATATGTCTGCGCAAGGCTTGCGAAAGAACTGAATGTGCCGGTTCTTCTGTGGGGGCCGCTGGACGAGAGGCCGGATGAGAACGGTGCGAGGCTCAGAGACACGCAGTGCGGACTGTTTGCAACCGGGAAAGTATTAAGGAGATTCCAGATACCATTTACATATATGACAAACTGCAGGTTAAATGACCCGGTATTTGAAAGAGGGGTAAGAGATTTCCAGGCGGTGTGCAACGTGGTGAAGACATTCCGCAATATCCGAATCCTTCAGATCTCGACCAGGCCGTTTGACTTCTGGACCACGATGTGTAATGAAGGCGAGCTTCTGGAGAAGTTCAATATCCAGCTTTCCCCGATTCCGATGACGGAACTTACGGAGGAAGTCAAGGCGGTCAAGGAAGAGGGCGATAAAGTCGCGGAAATGATCGCGTACATCCGTGAGAACATGGAAGTAAAGATCAAGGACAACGAAGTGGAGAATGTGGCTGCCCTTGCGGTTGCCATGGAACAGTTGATCGACAGGTATGGCTGCAAGGCGGGAGCGATCCAGTGCTGGAATGCTCTCCAGACGGAACTTGGCATCATGCCTTGCGCGGCTAACGCGATCCTCAATGAGAAGGGAATCCCGGTCGTATGCGAGACGGATATTCATGGAGCCATTACCGCGCTACTGGTAGAGGCGGCAGGAATGGGTGAGAAGAGAGGCTTCTTCGCAGACTGGACTATCCGCCATCCGGATATCGAGAATGGAGAACTGCTGCAGCACTGCGGCCCATGGCCGTTATCCGTTGCACTAGAAAAGCCGAAACTTACCTATCCGCTGGCTTTCGACCATCCGGGCAGCCTTACGGCAGAGGCGAAGCACGGAGACGTGACCCTGTGCAGATTCGATGGGGACAACGGGGAATACTCTCTGCTCCTTGGCAATGCCAGAGGGGTAGACGGACCGAAAGGAATGGGAACCTATCTCTGGGTGGAAGTTGACAATATCAAGCGCCTGGAGTCCAAGATCGTGGAAGGCCCATACATTCATCACTGCGTGGGAATCCACAAGGACGTGGTTCCTGTCCTGTATGAGGCATGCAAATATATCGGCGTAAAGCCGGACCTGTATGACCCGATTGAAGAAGATGTAAAAGCATATCTAAGAGGAGAATGATTATGGAGAATTTGAAAGCACTCGCTTACGAATTAAGAGAAAATGTAATCGACATGATTGTGGAAGGGAAGGCCGGACATATCGGCGGAGACATGAGCGTCATGGAGATACTGACAGAGATTTATTTTGACCAGATGAATATAAGCCCGCTGAACGCAGATGACCCGGACCGCGACAAGTTCATCATGAGCAAGGGGCATTCCGTGGAAGCGTATTATGCAGTGCTGGCAGCAAAGGGATTCTTTGATATCAAGGATGTGATCGCCAAGTTCAGCAAATTCGGCTCCAAGTTCATCGGACATCCCAACAATAAGCTTCCGGGAATTGAGATGAACTCCGGCTCCCTGGGACATGGCCTTCCGGTCAGCGTGGGAATGGCGCTTGCCGGAAAGATGGATGACAGGGACTACAGAGTCTACACGGTAATGGGCGACGGCGAGCTGGCTGAAGGCTCCGTATGGGAAGGCGCCATGGCGGCAAGCCACTACAAGCTTGACAACCTGTGCGCGGTAGTCGATAGAAACCGCTTGCAGATATCCGGACGGACTGAGGACGTGATGGCCCATGATGACCTTCATGAGAGATTCAAGGCATTTGGCTGGAATGTCATCGATGTAGAAGATGGCAATGACATAGACCAGCTAAAGGAAGCGTTCAATACGGCAAAGACGGTAAAGGGCAGGCCTTCCGTGCTCATTGCCAATACGGTGAAAGGGAAGGGTTCTTCCGTAATGGAGGACAAAGCAAACTGGCACCACAAAGTTCCAAGTGGAGAGGAACTGGCGCAGATCAGAAAAGATCTCGCGGATAGAAAGGAGGCGGCGCTTCGTGGGTAGGATAGCAAATAAACAGGTAATATGTGAAGTGTTGATGGAGGCGGCGAAAACGGATCAGGACATTGTAGCGCTTTGCAGCGACTCAAGAGGAAGCGCATCCTTCGCCCCGTTTGCCAGTGCGTATCCAAAGCAGTTCGTGGAGACGGGAATCGCAGAGCAGAATCTGGTGAGCATCTCCGCTGGCCTGGCCAAATGCGGCAAGAAGTCTTATGCGGTATCTCCGGCATGCTTCCTGTCAACCAGAAGTTACGAGCAGTGCAAAGTTGATGTAGCCTATTCCAATACGAATGTAAAGCTGATCGGGATCAGCGGCGGCGTAAGCTATGGGGCGCTGGGAATGAGCCACCATTCCGCCCAGGATATCGCGGCAATGGCGGCAGTGCCGAATATGAGAGTGTATCTTCCAAGCGACAGACTCCAGACGGAGTGCCTGGTCAAGAAATTGCTTGGAGATGATAAGCCGGCATATATCCGGGTTGGAAGAAACGCCGTGGATGACATCTATGAGGAAGGCAGCGTTCCGTTTACAATGGATAAGGCAACGGTAGTGACGGAAGGAACGGACGTAGCCATCATTGCCTGCGGAGAGATGGTAAAGCCTGCGGTGGAAGCGGCGGCACTTCTTAAGGAACAGGGGATCAGCGCGGCGGTTGTAGATATGTACTGCATCAAGCCTCTGGACAAAGAGACCATCGTCGAGACGGCATCCGGGGCAAAGGCAGTGGTCACCGTAGAAGAGCATGCGCCGTTCGGCGGCCTGGGCTCCATGGTAAGCCAGGTGGTAGGAAGCGAATGCCCAAGGAAGGTAATCAACATGTCTCTTCCGGACGAACCGGTGATTACCGGCTCATCCAGAGAAGTATTTGACTATTACGGGCTAAATGCCGAAGGGATTGCCCAGAGGGCGGCCGAAGCATTGAAATAAATGATATTGGCAGGGCCTACCTGTTAATATAGAAATTTAATACTTTTAAAAACATAAGGAGGAACGGAAAAATGAAAGGTTTCAAAAAAGTATTGGCCGTGTTGCTTACAGTAGCAATGGTTGGAGCGATGGCAGTCGGATGCGGCTCCAAAGGAGATGACAAAAAGGCAGAGGACAAGAAGACAGAGGATAAGGCAGAGGACAAGAAGAATGACGAAGCGTTAAAGGGCGGCGGCTCTAACATCATGTACATCATCACTCCTTCCGTATCTAATCCGGCTTTCAAGGCAGAGGTTGATACCGCTTCCGCGAAAGCAGAAGAATTTGGATATGAAGTAAAAGCAGTATCCCACGATGATGACCCGACCAAGCAGACCGAGTTGTTCGACAGCGCGATTGCCGACAAGGCAGCAGCCATCATCTGTGACAATGCAGGCGCGGATGCTACGGTAGAGGCGGTTAAGAAGGCAAGGGAAGCAGGGATCCCGACATTCCTGATTGACCGTGAGATCAATGAAGAAGGCGTTGCTATTTCCCAGATCGTAGCAAATAACTACCAGGGAGCAAAGGCTATCGCTGAGAAGTTCGTAGAAGCTATGGGTGAAAAAGGAAAATATGTAGAACTGTTAGGAAAAGAGTCTGATACCAACGCAGGCGTACGTTCTTCTGCTTTCCATGAGGTGATCGACCAGTATCCGGATATGGAAATGGTTGCGCAGCAGACGGCAAACTGGGAAAAGACGGAAGCTTATGACAAGATGGAAGCTATGCTTCAGGCTAACCCGGACATCGAAGGCGTTATCTGCGGCAATGACACCATGTTAGAGGGCGTGTGCGCGGCACTTCAGGCAGCAGGCAAGAAACTTCCGGTTATCGGCGTTGATGGTTCCGACGAGGCAGCAGCCCTGATCAAATCCGGAGATGCTACCGGAACAGCGCTTCAGCAGTTCGCGGTCATCGCTGAGATGGCAGTAGAGCAGGCTGACCAGTACCTCAAAGAAGGATCTACTGGCGTAGATGAAAAACAGCTGGTTGACTGTATCGCGATTACGTCAGAGAACGTAGACAAGTTAGCAGGATTTGTTTACACGGAATAATTTGCAATGACACAATGCAGGGAGCAGGGAGGCGCAAAAAACGCTTCCCTGTATAAAAAAACGACTCTTTTATGTAAAAGTATTAAATGAAGATGAACATAGACATCCCGGATGGGATGTTTCTCGAATAAAGAATATGAAGGAGGACGCTATGAAAAAGCGTATGTTAGCACTCGCACTTGCATTTACACTTGCAGCATCCACACTCCTTACCGGATGCGGAATCGTAAAGGTAATCAAGATCGGAGAAGAAGGAAAATATACCGGAGATGTCGAATTTAACGCTGGGGACGACGTTGCAGCCATATGGGAAGAATCGGCGCTGCCGGAACTCAATGCAAAGGCTGTAGACTTAAAAGAATTCCTGGAACAGTCCAATGGAGATCTGACCGCTCTGGCAGAAGAATACGGAAGTTATTCCATGGGCAAGTCCGGAGAACTCAGTTATGCGGTAAAAGGCACCGGAACCGTGGAAGAAGTCAATACTCAGTCCCAGGCAGGATACATGTCCGTCAAACTGGAGGGATATAACGGGACGGAATCCGTCAAGATCCAGATCGGACCGGTATACAAAGGATCATCCATCCGGGACACGCTTGGCTTTATCAAATTTGGAGATTACAAGAATCAGGAACAGTGGGCAGCGGTATCCCAGAGTATTAACGAGATCGTAGCCAAGGATGTTGTTGGGCCGGCGAAGCCGGAATCCCTGCAGGGAAAGACGATTTCATTTGTAGGAGCATTTACGGTATCCAGCGGAAGTTCGGATGTGCTGATTACGCCTGTGGTACTGGAAGCAAAGTAACGGATTGCCAAGCAAAGAAGGAGATATAGACTATGGGCGAAACATATAAATGCAGGGATGATGTATTTCTCCATGCAGAAAAGATAAGCAAGATCTATCCAGGTACAAAGGCTCTTGACGAAGTATCTTTTGACCTGCTAAGAGGGAAGGTTAACGTGCTGATCGGAGAGAATGGCGCCGGCAAATCCACCCTGATGAAGATGATTGCCGGAATCGAACAGCCGAATGAAGGCAAGATGTATATCGGGGATAAGGAAGTATTCTTCAAGAATACGACAGAGGCAAGGAAGAACGGAATCGGCATCATCCACCAGGAACTGAGCCTGTTCCCAAACCTGAATGTATACCAGAACATCTATATGAACAAAGAGAAAACCAAGGGCAAGGTTGTCCTGGATAACAAGGTACATATGGATGGAGCCAGCAAGGTCCTTGAGAGGCTGGAGCATCCGCTTGACCTGAATGCGAAGGTGGGAGAACTTAGAGTCGGACAGCAGCAGATGATCGAGATTGCCAGAAATCTGGTGGAGGATGACCTGAAGGTGCTGATCATGGATGAGCCGACCTCGTCTCTGAGCCAGCAGGAAGTCAAGGTCCTCTTCAAGATTATGAGAGAGCTTACCGCAGCCGGAATCTCCATCGTATATATTTCCCACAGGCTCGAAGAGATCATGGAGATCGGCGATCACGTGACGATCCTTCGGGATGGCAAGTATGTGGCTGACGCGGATGTCAAGGATATTGACGTGCCATGGATCGTGCATCAGATGACCGGCGGAGCCAAGTCTTATCCGAAGCGGGATCGGGAAGTAGACTGGAGCAAGGTGGAAAATGTCCTGGAAGTGAAAGATTTATGCCTTCCAAAGGCGGGCGGCGGCTACCTGGTGGATCACCTGAACTTCGAACTGAAGAAAGGCGAAGTGCTTGGAATCTATGGACTTATGGGAGCCGGGCGAAGCGAAGTGTTCGAATGCCTGATGGGCCTGCACCCGGAGCATACCGGACAGATCATCATGGAAGGGACAGAACTTCATATCAAGTCCATCTCCCAGCAGATTGACAGCGGCTTCGCGCTGATCCCGGAAGACAGGCAGATGCAGGGGCTGGTACAGACTCTGGATATTGAGAAGAACTGCGCGCTGTCCGCGCTTAAGAGATACAAGAAGGGGCCCTTCCTTGACAGCAAGAAAGAGGCCGAGAAAGTAGATCAGGAAATTAAGGATATACAGATCAAAGTGGCAGACAAGAAACTGCCGATTCTTTCCTTGTCAGGTGGTAACCAGCAGAAAGTAGTCATCGGAAAGGGAATCCTGACGGAGCCTAAGATTCTGCTAATGGATGAGCCAAGCCGCGGTATCGATATCGGCGCTAAGACCGAGGTGTTTGATATCATCAATAAATATGCGGAAGAAGGATTGTCAATCATTGTGATTTCTTCCGAATTGCAGGAAATCGTATCCATCGCAGACCGGGTTATCGTATTGTCAAATGGTATCAAGACGGGCGAATTCTTCGGCAACGAGATTCAGCAGGATACATTGGTACTGGCTTCTTACAAGGGCCATCATATAGAGGAAAAGGAGAGTTAGATTATGGCAGCGAAACAAAAATCAGGAAATAATAAATTAGCGATGACCCTCTTGAAAGGTCGTACATTTATCGTATTAATTGTTCTGCTTATTTTCTTTAGCATTACGGCAGATAATTTCTTAAGTGCGGGCGCGCTGCTTACTGTGGCCAAGCACGTGGCACTGTATGGCATCCTTGCGATCGGCATGACCTATGTCATCATTACCGGAGGCATCGATCTTTCCGTAGGCTCTGTGGCAGGCCTCGCAGGCATGATCGCAGGCGGCCTCATCCAGCAGGGACTTACGCTTAAGATGTTCGGCGTGACTTTATACTTCAGTGTTCCGATGATCGTCCTGATCACCGTTCTTCTGGGAGCGCTGATGGGCATGATCAATGGCATCGTTATTACAAAGTTCAACGTAGCGCCGTTCATTGCCACCCTGGGCACCATGTATATCTGGAGAGGATTCGCCAATATCCGTTCCAACGGTGCGACGTTTTCTGAACTGTCCGGCTCTGAGGGGCTGGGCAATACAGGATTCGAGATCTTCGGCCGTAACCTTGGAGGAACTTCGATTCCATGCGGCGTGCTGATTCTTGCGATTATTGCGGTGATTGCCGGACTTATCTTGAAGAAGACTCCGTTTGGCTGGCATGTACTGTCCATCGGCGGTAACGAGAGGGCGTCTAAATTGTCGGGTATCAAGGTAGACAAGGTGAAGATATGGGTCTATGCATTCTCTGGTTTCTGCTCCGCCATTGTAGGCATTATCGCCACCTCCCAGTTGGTGTCCGCTACGCCTAAGACAGGAGAGTCATGGGAAATGAATGCCATCGCGGCATCTGTCCTTGGCGGGACTTCCATGGCAGGCGGCGTGGGAACCATTGGCGGAACGATCGTCGGCGCATTCGTAATCGGCGTCATCAACGATGGCATGACCATGTGCGGCGTAACCGAGTTCTGGCAGAAGATCATCAGGGGCCTTGTGATCATCATTGCCGTAATCATTGATCAGGTACAGAGAAACCTGCAAGCTAAGATGGCTCTCCAGGCACGCAATGAAAATAAATAATTGGCCAGAAAGGCCGCAAATAATAGAAGCAAAAAGAATTAGGGCAGGTCAAAAGACCTGTCCTTCTATAAAAAGGCAGGTGGATCGTATGAAGAAAAGAGGTATCATCAATGCGCAGCTTTCCGGACTTATTGCAGGGCTGGGCCATAAGGATACATTTATGATCGCGGACGGGGGCATGCCAATCCCGAAAGGGGTCGAGATTGTGGATCTGGCTCTGTGCGGAGGAGTTCCGTCCTTTGGGCAGGTAATGGATGCGGTGCTAGACGAGACGGAGGTGGAATTCTATACGCTGGCGGAGGAGATCACGGAGAAGAATCCGGAACTTCTTGCTTATATAAAAGAGAAACTGCCAGGCGTGGAGTCGGAGATGATCAGCCACTTGGAATTAAAGGACAGGTCTAAGAATCTCAAGTTCGCAATCCGTACTGGAGAATTCACGCCTTATCCAAATATTATCTTAAGGGCCGGCGTTGCTTTCCCGGCATAGGTACAGTAAGACGAGAGAAAAGTGTGCCCGGACGGGGAATTCAGGAGGAATTACGGTATGAAAGTATTGAATTTTGGATCATTGAATCTGGATTATGTGTATTCGGTTGACCATATGGTGGCGCCAGGAGAGACGCTGGCGTCTTCGGGAATGAACATCTTCTGCGGAGGCAAGGGACTGAACCAGTCCATTGCCCTTGCAAAGGCCGGAGTTGACGTCTATCACGCCGGAATGATAGGGGAAGAAGGAGGCATCCTGCTTAAGGCCTGTAAGGAAGGCGGAGTCAATGCAGACTTTATTAAGAGCATACCGGGCAAATCCGGCCACACGATCATCCAGGTGGATAAGAATGGGCAGAATTGCATTCTCCTATATGGCGGAGCGAACCGAAGCATTACGAAAGAGTATGTGGATGAGGTACTGGCTCATTTTGAGAAAGGAGATATCCTGCTTCTCCAGAATGAGATTAATATGCTGGACTATATCATAGACTGCGCATATGAAAAAGGAATGATGATCATTCTGAATCCATCACCTTATGACGACGCTCTGGAGGCTTGCGACTTTGGGAAGATATCCATGTTCCTGCTGAACGAAATCGAAGGCGGGCAGGTCACGGGAGAGACGCAGACGGATAGGATCCTGGAAAGATTAAAGGAGATCTATCCGGAGGCAAAAGTGGTTTTGACCCTTGGCGGCGAAGGCTCTGTTTATCAGTATAAAGAGGAGCAATACCGCCAGGGAATCTATAAAGTAAAGGCAGTAGATACGACTGCGGCAGGGGATACATTTACCGGATACTTTATTTCGTCGGTGATCGACAAAATGCCGGTACAGGATGGCCTGGCTCTGGCGGCAAAGGCATCTGCGATCGCGGTGTCCCGCCAGGGGGCGACTGCCTCCATTCCGCTAAGGGATGAGGTGCTAAATGTCCGGTTGTAGGCTGCTTCTTAATAAAGAGGGAGTGAGAGTATGGCAGAGAAATATATGATCAGCATCGACCAGAGTACCCAGGGTACGAAGGCGCTGCTGTTCGATGAGGGCGGAAGCCTGATTAAGAGGACGGATAAGCCTCACGAGCAGATCGTCAATGAAAAAGGCTGGGTGTCCCATAACCCGGCCGAGATCTATGAGAATGTAATCGATGTGGTATCCCGACTGACGGAAGATATTGACAGATCTAAGGTCGCAGGCGTTGGCATCAGCAACCAGAGGGAGACGTCCCTTGCCTGGGACCGGATTACGGGAGAACCCCTGGCGGAGGCCATCGTATGGCAGTGCGCCAGGGCAGCGAATATCTGCGAGCGCGTGGAGAAGCAGGGGGAGGCGGAGAACATCCGCAGGAAGACGGGCATGAATCTGTCTCCGTATTTTCCGGCCTCTAAGATCGCCTGGCTACTGGAAAACGTGGAGGGCGCCAGAGAGAAAGCCGATCGGGGAGAAATCTGCCACGGGACGATTGACAGTTGGCTGGTCTACAAACTGACCGGCGGAAAGTCTTATAAGACGGATTATTCCAATGCGTCCAGGACCCAGCTTTTTAACATATTCGAACTGAAGTGGGACGAGGAAATCTGTGCCTTGTTCGGCATTGATCCTTCCAATATGGCTCAGGTGTGCGATTCGGATTCTGAGTTTGGAAAGACGGACTTCGAAGGTGTGCTTCCGAAGAAGGTGCCAATCCACGGCGTGCTAGGGGATTCCCATGGTTCTTTGTTTGGCCAGGGATGCCTTAAGCCGGGCATGACGAAGTCCACCTACGGGACGGGCTCGTCCATTATGATGAATATCGGAGAGAAGCCGGTGCTCAGCACCCACGGAGTGGTAACTTCCCTGGCGTGGAGCATGGGCGGAAAAGTGAACTATGTGCTGGAAGGCAACCTGAACTATACGGGCGCGGTTATCACCTGGCTTAAGGATGACCTGAAGCTGATCCGGTCTCCGGGAGAGACAGGAACTTTGGCAAGAGAAGCGGTCCAGGATGACGAATTGTATCTGATACCGGCATTCTCGGGCCTTGGAGCCCCCTACTGGGACAGCCGGGCAACGGCGGCCATCGTGGGGATGACCAGAACTACGGGGAAGGCGGAAGTGGTCCGGGCAGGCGTGGAGTGCATCGCCTACCAGATCACGGATATCGTAAAAGCCATGTGCGAGGATGCAGGGGTGCGCCTGGGAGAACTGCGCGTGGATGGCGGCCCCACGAAGAATGAATATCTGATGCAGTTCCAAAGCGACATCGCGGACGTGGCGGTTCAGGTGCCAGATAGCGAGGAATTATCCGGAATCGGTCCTGCCTATGCCGCAGGCCTGGCTCTTGGCGTGTGGGATGAGTCCATCTTTGGCAGGCTGAACCGGGTAAAGTACGCTCCTGGAATGGACGGCGAAACGCGCAAGAAGAAATACAATGGCTGGAAGGCAGCGGTATCCACCGTGCTGACGAAAAGGTGATTTCCAGCAATATCATAATCGTAAGCGATACAAAGCCGCCCTCGATGAGGCGGATGCCGTGATACTGGCTATAATAAAGCGTAAAAAGAGAGCATAATTATTGCAATTATAAGGAATTGACAGAAGGCTGAAAAAGGCTGCTGTGCCGCTGGTGCTAAACCGGCAGGCATGGCAGCCTACCTCTATTTAGGATATGGTGTCTTGCGGTCTGTCAGCCCGAGAATATAATCGGTGCTGCATCCGTAATAATTTGCCAGTTTTATCAAGTAATCAACAGGTATCTGGCGGGACCCTTTCTCGTAGCGGCGATATACTTCGCGCTGGCAGGACAGGATCTTAGCTATGTCATTCTGGGTCAGGTCATGGTCAATTCTCAAATCTTCTATCCGTTGAAATTTCATGATGATATCCACCTCCTAAATATGTTACTAGAAGGAAGTCTGCCGTATTTGAATATGCAACCAAATAGTTACAAAAATAGTAGTAAATAGACGAGATTAGTCTAAACAGTGTCGGAAAAATTATTCATGGCATGAAAAAAGAAGGCGGATAAAATCAAGCGAAAGGCGGAGCGTGTAAGTCAATCGCATAGATGTTGATTTATTGCTATGGAAATTTTATCATAATTATGATAAAATAAGAAAAAGCAAAGGAGGGATTTCTATGATCAACATTAGGCCCATATCGGATTTGAGGAATAAATTTACGGAGATTGAAAAGATGGTGAAGAAAGGAGAAGTGGTCCATCTGACGAAGAATGGATACGGCTCTATGGTGGTAATGAGTACGGAGAGGTATTCCCAACTGCTGGAGGCGGAAGGGAAGGAAGCGGCGCAAGAAGAAGGCTGCCAGCTGGATATATCCGGGACACCGCAAAGGAAGAGAGGAGAGCCGGACAATCCAGAACTTGCAAGAGAGCAGGAAGAGGCATCTCTTGGAACGCATGAGCCGTGCAAGAAGGGGATCGTGCCGGTGCCAAGTCTAAATGGATTTCGCTTCTAGATTAATATAGATATTCGAAGGATCTGAAGTCTATTTCTTCCATATTAATATAATTGTTGCGGCCATAACGGAATGATTTAATTTAGGCGTTCGTGGCAAAACTCTTATGAAAGGAAGGGAAATTTATATTAGCTGTTGACAAGCCCGAATTCTATGTGATATAGTAAAAAATGCGCTATTGTGGAAACTTATGCCATGATATCGCAGGGGATCGGCTCTTAGGGGCTGTTTCCGGTGATTTAGGCAATTTGTTATGGGCATCTCGTAGCCCAACCAAAAAATATATGAGGAGTGAAACGTCAATATGGAGAAAAACAGAATTCGTCCCATCAAAAGCGGAAAAAGTTCACGCATGAGTTATTCCAGACAAAAAGAAGTTCTTCAGATGCCGAACCTGATTGAGGTCCAGAAGGACTCTTACCAGTGGTTTCTGGATGAGGGGTTAAAAGAAGTATTTGATGATATTTCCCCGATTGCTGACTACAGTGGTCACTTAAGCCTGGAATTTGTTGATTTTACTTTGTGCGAGGATGACGTGAAGTACACGATTGAAGAGTGTAAAGAACGTGATGCGACTTACGCTGCGCCACTTAAGGTAAGAGTAAGACTTCACAACAAAGAAACAGACGAAATCAATGAGCATGAAATATTCATGGGCGACCTGCCGCTGATGACCAGCACCGGTACTTTCGTAATTAACGGGGCAGAGCGTGTAATCGTAAGCCAATTGGTTCGTTCGCCGGGCATTTACTATGCGATCGCGCATGATAAGGTAGGTAAGAAACTGTATTCATCGACTGTGATTCCGAACCGGGGAGCATGGCTGGAATATGAGACGGATTCCAATGACGTTTTTTATGTACGTGTAGATAGAACAAGGAAGGTGCCGATTACTGTATTGATCCGTGCTATGGGATTTGGCACGAATCCGGAGATTGTGGAACTTTTTGGCGAAGAGCCGAAGATTATCGCAAGTTTTGAGAAGGATGCCGCAACCAATTATCAGGAAGGTCTTCTGGAACTCTATAAGAAGATCCGCCCGGGCGAGCCTTTGGCGGTAGACAGTGCAGAGAGCCTGATTACCAGCATGTTCTTCGATCCTAGACGTTATGACCTCGCGAAAGTAGGAAGATATAAATTTAATAAGAAACTGGCGCTTAAGAACCGTATTACAGGCCAGATCCTTGCACAAGACGTTGCAAGCCCTCTGACAGGAGAGGTGATTGCCGAGGCTGGCACGAAGGTGACCAGGGAACTGGCAGACCAGATCCAGAACGCGGCAGTTCCATATGTGTGGATTGAAAGAGAGGATGAAGAGAGAAATATCAAAGTCCTTTCCAATATGATGGTTGACATTACCTCCATTGTAGACGTTGACCCGAAGGAAGTAGGGGTTACCGAGTTGGTATACTACCCGGTTCTTGCTGGCATCCTGGAAGAGACTGCCGGCGATATTGACGAATTAAAGGATGCGATCAAGAGAGACATCCATGACCTGATTCCTAAGCATATTACGAAAGAGGATATCCTGGCGTCCATTAACTATAATATTCATCTGGAATATGGGCTTGGCAATGATGACGATATCGACCACCTTGGTAACAGACGTATTCGCTCCGTAGGAGAATTATTACAGAATCAGTACAGAATCGGTCTTTCCAGACTGGAAAGAGTGGTACGGGAGAGGATGACGACCCAGGATCTGGAAGGCATCTCTCCGCAGTCGCTGATCAACATCAAGCCTGTGACGGCTGCTGTAAAAGAGTTCTTCGGCTCTTCCCAGCTGTCACAGTTCATGGATCAGAATAACCCGCTTGGCGAGTTGACCCATAAGAGACGTCTGTTTGCCCTGGGTCCTGGCGGTCTGTCAAGAGACCGGGCCGGATTCGAGGTGCGTGACGTACATTATTCTCATTATGGAAGAATGTGCCCGATCGAGACGCCTGAAGGCCCGAACATCGGTCTTATCAACTCCCTTGCCACCTATGCAAGGATTAACCAGTATGGCTTTATCGAGGCGCCATACCGCAAGATCAACCATGACGATCCGGCCAATCCTGTAGTTACAGAAGAAGTCGTATACATGACTGCCGATGAGGAAGACAATTACCACGTGGCACAGGCCAACGAGCCTCTGGATGCGGAAGGACATTTTATCCATAAGAACGTATCTGGCCGCTACCGTGATGAGACCCAGGAATATGAGAGAAGAATGTTCGACTATATGGACGTTTCTCCGAAGATGGTATTCTCAGTGGCTACGGCGCTGATTCCTTTCCTGGAAAATGACGATGCCAACCGTGCGCTGATGGGATCCAACATGCAGCGTCAGGCAGTGCCGCTTCTTATGACGGAGGCTCCTGTAGTGGGGACCGGTATGGAAGAAAAGTCTGCGGTTGATTCCGGCGTATGCGTGATCGCGGAAACTGGCGGCGTAGTAGAGCGCTCTACGTCCACCGAGATTACGATCCGTCAGGATGACGGCAATCTGAAGAGATATAAGTTGATCAAGTTCCTTCGAAGCAACCAGAGCAACTGCTACAACCAGAGGCCGATCGTATTCAAAGGCGACCGGGTTGAGGCAGGGGACGTGATCGCAGACGGTCCGTCTACTTCCAATGGAGAGATGGCTCTTGGAAAGAACCCGCTGATCGGCTTCATGACTTGGGAGGGCTACAATTATGAGGATGCCGTCCTGTTAAGCGAGAGACTGGTGCAGGAAGATGTCTATACTTCCGTGCATATCGAGGAATATGAGGCAGAGGCCCGTGATACCAAGCTGGGACCAGAAGAGATTACCCGCGATATTCCGGGAGTGGGCGATGATGCCCTTAAGAACCTGGATGAGAGAGGAATCATCCGTATCGGCGCAGAGGTGCGTGCCGGCGATATCCTGGTAGGAAAGGTAACTCCTAAGGGAGAGACCGAACTGACTGCAGAAGAGAGGCTGCTTCGCGCAATCTTCGGCGAGAAGGCGCGCGAAGTAAGGGATACATCCCTGAAGGTGCCCCATGGAGAGTATGGTATTGTCGTAGATGCAAAGGTATTTACGAGAGATAATGGAGATGAACTGTCTCCGGGAGTGAACCAGGCAGTACGAATCTATATCGCCCAGAAGAGAAAGATCTCTGTCGGCGATAAAATGGCAGGACGTCACGGTAACAAGGGTGTAGTATCCCGTGTGCTTCCGGTTGAGGATATGCCGTTCCTGCCGAACGGACGTCCGTTAGATATCGTGCTGAACCCTCTTGGCGTGCCTTCCCGTATGAATATCGGGCAGGTATTGGAGATCCATCTGTCACTGGCTGCCAAAGCATTAGGATTTAACATTGCCACGCCTGTATTTGACGGGGCGGATGAGAATGATATTATGGATACGCTTGACCTTGCAAATGATTATGTCAACTTAAGCTGGGAAGAGTTTGAGGCAAAACATAAGGAAGAACTGCTTCCGGAAGTGCTTCAGTATCTGTCTGACAATAGAGAGCACAGAAAACTGTGGAAGGGCGTTCCGATATCCAGAGACGGCAAGGTTCGTCTGCGCGATGGACGTACCGGCGAGTATTTCGACAGCCCGGTTACCATCGGACACATGCACTACCTGAAACTGCATCATCTGGTTGATGATAAGATTCACGCGCGTTCCACAGGACCATATTCTCTGGTAACGCAGCAGCCGTTAGGAGGAAAGGCCCAGTTTGGCGGACAGCGTTTCGGAGAGATGGAAGTTTGGGCTCTGGAGGCGTATGGAGCATCCTACACGCTGCAGGAGATCCTGACTGTGAAGTCTGACGACGTCATCGGACGTGTAAAGACTTATGAAGCTATCATCAAGGGCGAGAATATACCGGAGCCGGGAATCCCGGAATCCTTCAAGGTACTGTTGAAGGAACTGCAGTCATTGGGACTGGATGTGCGCGTGCTCAGAGATGATAATACGGAAGTAGAGATCATGGAGACTGTCGACATGGGAGAGACAGATTTTCGCTCGCTGATAGAGGGAGACAGAAAATATCATCAGGAAGACGACCTGGGGGCAAAAGGCTACACGGAACAGGAATTCCAGGGGGAAGAACTTGTGGATGTGGAAGAAGAGCCGGAAGAGGACGACTTCGAGATTGAGTTTGAAGAAACTGATGATGATAATTTTGAATTAGATGATTTGTCAGATGAAGAATAGGAAGGGGTGCCAGTATGCCAGAAAACAATAAGGAACAATCATATCAGCCAATGACTTTTGATGCGATCAAGATCGGTTTGGCATCACCTGAGAAGATTTTGGAGTGGTCCAGAGGAGAAGTCACGAAGCCTGAGACGATTAACTATAGAACCCTGAAGCCGGAAAAGGACGGATTATTCTGCGAGAAGATATTCGGGCCTAGCAAAGACTGGGAGTGCCATTGCGGAAAGTATAAGAAGATACGCTATAAAGGCGTAGTCTGCGACCGCTGCGGCGTTGAAGTCACAAAAGCAAGCGTGAGACGTGAGCGTATGGGGCATATTGCTCTTGCGGCTCCGGTATCGCATATCTGGTACTTCAAGGGAATTCCAAGCCGTATGGGACTGATCCTGGATCTTTCTCCGAGAACCTTGGAGAAGGTATTGTATTTCGCGTCCTATATCGTATTGGATAAGGGCAAGACAGACCTTCAGTATAAGCAGGTGTTATCCGAGCAGGAATACCAGGAGGCCAGAGAAGCATGGGGCAGTTCTTTCCGTGTAGGAATGGGTGCCGAGTCCATTAAGGAACTTCTGGAATCCATCGACCTGGATAAAGAATATACAGAATTGCAGGAAGGGCTTAAAGGAGCGACCGGACAGAAGCGCGCGAGAATCGTGAAGCGTCTGGAAGTCGTGGAAGCCTTCCGCGAGTCAGGCAACAAGCCTGAATGGATGATCATGACGGCAATCCCGGTAATTCCGCCGGATCTGCGTCCAATGGTACAGCTTGACGGCGGACGTTTCGCGACGTCTGACTTGAATGACCTGTATAGAAGGATCATCAACAGGAACAATCGTCTGAAACGCCTGCTGGAATTAGGCGCTCCGGACATTATCGTAAGAAACGAGAAGAGAATGCTGCAGGAGGCGGTGGACGCGCTGATCGACAACGGCCGCCGCGGCCGTCCGGTTACCGGACCTGGCAACCGGGCGCTTAAGTCACTGTCAGATATGCTGAAAGGGAAGTCCGGACGTTTCCGTCAGAACCTGCTTGGAAAGCGTGTTGACTATTCCGGACGTTCCGTTATCGTCGTAGGGCCGGAACTTAAGATCTACCAGTGCGGGCTTCCAAAAGAGATGGCGATCGAGCTGTTTAAGCCATTCGTTATGAAAGAACTGGTTCAGAATGGAACCGCCCACAATATTAAGAATGCCAAGAAGATGGTAGAGAGACTCCAGCCGGAAGTATGGGATGTTCTGGAAGACGTGATCAAGGAGCATCCGGTTATGCTGAACCGTGCCCCTACGCTCCACAGGCTGGGAATCCAGGCATTTGAGCCGATCCTGGTAGAAGGCAAGGCTATCAAGCTGCATCCATTGGTATGTACGGCCTACAATGCCGACTTTGACGGAGACCAGATGGCGGTCCATCTTCCGCTTTCCGTAGAGGCTCAGGCAGAGTGCCGCTTCTTGCTTCTGTCACCGAACAACCTTCTGAAGCCGTCAGACGGCGGACCGGTTGCCGTTCCTTCACAGGATATGGTGCTTGGAATCTATTATCTGACGCAGGAAAGGCCTGGCGCAAAGGGAGAAGGAAAAGCATTCAAGAGTGTGAATGAAGCAATCCTTGCTTATGAGAACGAGGCGATCACCCTGCATTCACGCATTAAGGTGCGCGTATCAAAGGTTATGCCGGACGGAGAAGAAGTGTCAGGAACCATCGAGTCTACGCTGGGAAGATTCATTTTTAATGAGATCATTCCGCAGGATCTTGGATTTGTAGACCGTGAAGTAGAAGAGAACAAGCTTCTTCTGGAAGTCGATTTCCATGTAGGCAAGAAACAGTTAAAGCAGATCCTTGAAAAAGTTATCAATACCCATGGCTCTACAGCGACGGCAGAAGTGCTGGATGCGGTAAAGGCCATTGGATACAAGTATTCTACAAGAGCAGCCATGACCGTATCTATTTCCGATATGACCGTGCCTCCGCAGAAGCCGGAGATGATCCAGCAGGCGCAGGATACGGTGGATAAGATTACGAAGAACTTTAAGCGTGGCCTGATTACGGAGGAAGAGCGTTATAAGGAGGTCGTAGAGACCTGGAAAGCGACGGACGATGCCCTTACCGAGGCGCTGCTGTCCGGTCTTGATAAATATAACAACATCTTTATGATGGCCGATTCCGGAGCTCGTGGCTCTGATAAGCAGATCAAGCAGCTTGCCGGAATGCGTGGACTCATGGCGGATACAACGGGACGTACCATTGAATTGCCGATCAAGTCTAACTTCCGTGAAGGACTTGACGTATTGGAGTACTTTATGTCTGCCCACGGAGCCCGTAAAGGTCTGTCAGATACGGCCCTGCGTACAGCCGATTCCGGATACCTGACCAGGCGTCTGGTTGACGTATCCCAGGAACTGATCATCCATGAAGTAGACTGCGTAGAAAAGGGAGCCGAAATTCCTGGAATGTATGTAAAGGCGTTCATGGATGGAAATGAAGAGATTGAAAGCCTGCAGGAGCGTATTACAGGACGCTACCTGTGCGAGAATATCGTTGATAAGGATGGAAACGTTCTGGTGAAGGCAAACCATATGGTTACGCCGAAGCGCGCGGAACTCATTATGAAGAAGGGCGTGGATGAAAAGGGCCAGCCATTGACCAAGATCAAGATCCGTACCATCCTCACCTGCAGATCCCACAGCGGCGTCTGCGCGAAGTGCTACGGAGCCAATATGGCGACCGGAGAGCCGGTACAGGTGGGAGAGGCTGTCGGCATCATTGCTGCCCAGTCTATCGGAGAGCCGGGTACCCAGCTGACCATGCGTACGTTCCATACCGGAGGCGTTGCCGGTGACGACATCACACAGGGTCTTCCTCGTGTCGAAGAGTTGTTTGAGGCAAGAAAGCCGAAGGGACTTGCGATTATCACAGAGTTTGCGGGAACGGCCAATATTAATGATACGAAGAAGAAGCGCGAAATTATTGTAACCAACCATGAGACGGGCGAATCTAAGGCATATCTGATTCCTTATGGTTCCAGGATCAAGGTTCAGGACGGCGCGGAACTGGAAGCCGGCGACGAGTTGACCGAAGGTAGCGTTAATCCGCATGACATCCTTAAGATCAAGGGACTGCGTGCGGTACAGGATTACATGATCCAGGAAGTACAGCGCGTATACCGTCTGCAAGGTGTTGAGATCAATGATAAGCATATCGAGGTTATCGTGCGCCAGATGCTGAAGAAGGTTCGCATCGAGGAAGCCGGAGATACAGAGTTCCTGCCGGGAACGAACGTTGACAGGCTGATCTTCGAAGATGTAAATAATGAACTTGAAAAAGAGGGGAAAGAGCCCGCAGCTGGAGAGCAGATCATGCTTGGTATTACTAAGGCATCTCTGGCAACCAACTCCTTCTTGTCAGCCGCATCCTTCCAGGAGACCACCAAGGTTCTTACGGAAGCAGCGATCAAGGGCAAGGTTGACCCGCTGATTGGCCTGAAAGAGAACGTCATCATTGGTAAGCATATACCGGCTGGTACCGGCATGAGAAAATACCGTGACATCAAGCTGGATACGGAGTTATCCCTGGATGACGACATCGTTCTTGATGAGGACATTGAGGAAGTAGAAGTAGAAGAAGAACTCGAAACAGTAGAAGAATAAAGACGATAGAAGGCCCTGGATGTAACAATTAAGACCTGTACGTTAAGATAAAACTGAGAACGATGGATAGGATAAGGCGCTGGGCTATATAGGGAAATATTATGCCTCCAGGCAGTTGGATTAAGGAACTGCCTGGAGGCTTTTGTAATATCAGGAGTCATCTGGCTGCCTGGCATTCAGGCGGATGGTGACCAGGGTATCAGACGGCCTGCTTAGAATGCTGATTCCATATTCTGTCCCTTCATATAGGCGGATCTTATTGTGGATATTGATGATGCCGAGGCCTTTGGCTTCGTTGAAGGTGGCATTGATGTCGCTGGGAATATCCTGGGACAGCAGTTCTTCCAGTTCCTTTAATGTGGCTTCGTCAAACCCGATGCCATTATCCTGGATGGTAATGAACAGGCCGTCTCCCTCCCGGAAGGTCCGTATATAAATGAAGCCATTATCTTCGATGGATTCCAGGCCATGGAAGATGGAGTTCTCCACCAATGGCTGCAGAATCATCTTGGGTATCTTGCACTTTTTCGTATCCTCGGCAATCTCCAGGCTGTAAGTGATCTTATCCTGAAAACGCACCCGGATCATATAGAGATATTTGTCTACAATACTCAGCTCGTCTTCCAGGTATACCAGAAATGCCCCCTTAATAGAATAGCGGAACAGGTCTGCCATGTTGGTGCAGATCTGGGCGACCTCCTGGATTCCGTGCATCAGGGAGATACCTCTCATACACTGGAGCATGTTGTAGAGGAAATGTGGATTAATCTGGCTCTGATAGGCATAGAGCTGCGTCTGCTTTTTGCTCAGCTCCATCTCATACAGCCTTGCCTGGGAGGCTATATTGTGCTGGTTGAGAGAGAAAACCCTCTCTAGCAGCGCATTTACATGGGAGGCGATGGAGCCGATCTCATTCTTGAGCGAAGTGCGTATCTGCGGCTTGTCATGCTCATAGTCAATGGATTCAATTTCCTGATTCAGTTTATGGATAGGCCTGATTATAATGTGGTGCACGGCAAAGGCAATATAGGCCAGGTAGAATAGAGACAGCAGCGCGAACAGTATAAGGGGGCCAGACCTGCTGTCATTGAGGAGGCTGACCTGGCTTTGGTATACCGTGCCGTCCACAGACAAATTGCTATTGGGAATGCGAAGCGTCTCTTCGTAAATCTTTGGATTGGATGCTTCCGGCGCTGGCAGGGAATAATTATTGGAATATAAGATTCTCTTGCTTGTCTCATCCTTGATCTGCAGCTGCATGTCGAAGGTAGAGTTCACCAGCTTGCTCAGGGTCTCCGTCTTGCAGATGATCGCGATGTTCCCGATATATTTTCCAAAATCCTCCGAAAATGTGGTCATAAAAACGGGGCTGAAATACATCAGGAAAGGCTCGCGGGTGGCAGGCTGTATATAGAACTCAAAGTAACTCTGCTTGTTCATGGCAGAGTTGCGAAAACGCTCTACGGTAAAGTTCTCCATGTCGGCGGGAATATAGCTGATCATGCTGGTTGGCGAATTCTTATCCCATACGATGATGTCCACAAGATCCGGCGTGTAGGATTGGGACATGCCGATCAAGTCAGAGAAAGACTGACGCTGCAGCTGATGGGTGTCCCTGGAGGCGCTTTGAAGATAGGACTGGGTCTCCTGCTTGGAAGAGAACATGGTGGAGGTCTTCTTCATGCTGGTTGCCATAGAGGCAATATTGATCTCGATGTTGTCGAGAGTAGTGCTGCAATAGCGTTTCAGGCTCTGGCTCTGATCCCTTCGGATCTCTGTGATAATATAGTAATTGGTTGCCAGCATCAGGATGAGCGGGATCAGAAGAATGGCGACAAACTGGCTTGATAAGGATTTTTTCATTGGCTGCTCTCCTTTGTGGCTGAGAATAGTTTGCGGTATTCCTTGGGGGAGTAGGTGCACTGCTTTTTAAAGACTTTGCTGAAGTAGAAGTAGTCGCTATAGCCAACCAGGGAGGCTACCTGCTCCAGGGAATAGGAACTGTTCCTAAGGAGAGACTGGGCCTCGTTTATCCGCAGCTGCGTCAAATGCTGGGAGAAGGTCTTGTCCAAGTATTTGGCGAATAGGGAGCAGCAGTAATTGGGATTCATATCAAACTCCGCGGCCAAAGATTTCAAGGTTATTTTTTCCGAAAAATGAGTGTTCATATAGTTCAATATTTTCTCGAAATTATTGTCAATGTAGGTAGGAAGTCCCGGGACAGCGCCGCGCTTATCCAGGGATTCCCGGACTCTTTTCAGGCACAGGGCCGTCTCGTCGGGGTTCAGAGGCTTCAGGCAATATCCGGCGACTCCATAGGCAATCGCTTCCTTGGCGTAGGAGAAATCGCTGTATCCGCTGACGACGATGAATTCGCAGCTGATATGCTGCTGCCTGACCTTCTGCATCAGTTCCAGCCCCGTCATGCCCGGCATCCGGATGTCGGTAATGACAAGATCCGGCTTCTTTGCCACGATTGCGGGCAGCGCTTTTTGCGGCGTACGGAAGGAGTCAATAATCTCAAATCCCATATCATCTAGTGCAAATGTCTGCTCAATATCTACAATTGTCCAAGGCTCATCATCGATTATAATTACTTTGTACACTAAAACTCCTCCTTTCCGTAATGCATGCCTCTACGAGGCGGGCGTGCTTACGCATGTCTAAGTATACATGATTGAGGGAGATTTGCAATAGATATGCGGAAATGTTAAGAAAATATCAAACGATGAGGCTGGGAAAATGCATTTATCAGATAAAATGTAAAAAACTCATAAAATAACACACTTAAACTGAGGAATTTACATTTTATATAAAAGTAGAAATTTATATAATTTTAATCAGAGGAAACCTATTAGAAAAGAGGAGGAAAGGTTATGAAAAAAAGAATGCGGTTACTCTCGGTGCTGCTGTGCGTTGCTATGGTTGCAGGATTATCTGCATGCGGCAGCAAAAAGGAAGATAAAGGGGAGGCCAAGAACGACGGGAAGATCAAACTTACATTTTCCACATCCGTGTATGTAGAGGAGCCACACCAGAAGGCGATCGATGCATTGCTGGAGGCTTACAACAAGAAAAACCCGGACGTTGAGATCGAGATCTTAGGCGCAGGATATGACGGATATTGGGACAATATCACGACAGAGATCCTGGCGAACAACGAAAGCGACATGATCCAGGTATATCCGGAGAACATCTCCACCTATCATGCCATCAGGGAGGATGGCACATTCATCGATCTGTCAGACTACATGAGCGATGAATTGAAGGGAAAGCTGGTAGGACAAGATATGTGCGACGTGAATGGAGAAACGCTGGCGATCTCCAGTTATGCATGGGGAACCACAGGCATCTTCTACCGCAAATCCATGCTTGAGGATGCAGGAATCGATCCAGAGTCCATCAAGACACAGGAAGATTTCCGTAAGGCATGCGCAAAGTTCACGAAAGACGGCAAGTACGCCATGGGCGTCGTGTCCGGAACTCACGCGTTTACCGTAAGCGAGTGGAGCCGTCTGATCGCAAGGCCGGTATCCGGCGGACTGTACTTCCCGAACGGAGAGTCAGAGCCATATACGGCGGATAATGTCAATGTCAATGCGCCTGAAAACGTATGGGCAGCCCAGTGGTGGCAGGACTTCATACTGAAGGACAAGGCTGCGAAGCTGGTAACCGATAAGAAGGATTCCAGAGAGATGTTCTGGAACGGCGAAGTTCCGTTCAACATGGATGGCCCATGGTTCGTGGGAATGTCCAAGGAAAGAGATGAGTCCCTGATGGATGATATCGGAATCATTCCACAATTTGATGTGGCATATGAGGGAGAAACCTATAAGCCAAATCCGACCAACTATCCGCTGGTAACCATGATCAGCAAGAACTGCGAGCATCCGGATGAAGCATACGCATTCCTGGAGTGGATGACTACGGACGAGGCTCAGGCGCTGATCGCGGACTGTGGAATGATCCCAAGCAACACCGATTACTCTACCAGCGACGAGTACATCAAGAATCACGAGCTGGAATATGCCATCGTAGGCTTCATGCAGAATAATTATGCAGAACTGATCGCAGACCCGAACATTGCCCAGTTAGGAGAGATCTCCCAGGTAATGCTGGATGCGGCGCAGAAGATGTTCTCAGAGCAGGCGGCAGACGTACAGACCGAGATGGATAATGCGCAGAAGCAGATCGAGGAAGTAATGAGCAGGCAGGAATAAGAAAACTACACAGGGAGTGGTCCATAGATGAACATAAGTAAAAAGAGAAAAATGAAAAAGAAAATGGAGCCATATGCCTTTCTGGTACCGCTGCTTCTGATCATCCTGGTATTTCTCATCGTTCCCATCGTAAAGGCGGCGATCATGAGCTTCCAGTATTATTACATAGCGAAACCGTCCTCAGCCGGAAATTATTTTGTGGGCCTAAAGAACTATCATGCAGTGCTGGGGGATGATTATTTCTTCAATTCCGTAAAGGTAACGCTGATCTATATCGTGGTGACCGTGCTGGGAAGATATGTACTGGGATTCATAACGGCATTGCTTTTGAATACCAAATTTCTTGGAAGAGGACTTGCCAGGGCGCTGATCATCATCCCATGGGCCGTTCCGGAAGTCGTAGCATGCCTGGTCTGGATTCTGATGTACGACCAGGACTATGGAATCATTAATTTCCTGCTGAACAATGCGGGAATCCTGTCGAAGAACATCGCATATCTGCAGGATGTCTCGGTTGCCTTGCCAGCAGCAATGGTTGTCAACATATGGAAGGGATTCCCCTTCGTGGCGATCATGCTCCTGGCGGGCATGCAAAGCGTCTCTTCAGACCTGTATGAGGCGGCAGATATTGACGGGGCGACCACGTTCCAGAAGATACGCTACATTACGGTTCCATCCATCAAGTCAGTATCTACCATCGTATTCCTGCTGCTGATCATCTGGACGATCAAGGACTATGCGATCGCCTATGTATTGACCAAGGGTGGGCCGTCAAGGGCGACGGAATTGTTGACGATCTATGTGCAGCAGACCGGATTTAAGTACTTTGACTTTGGTAAGGCCGCTGCCGCAGGAATGCTCATGCTGCTGGTATCGCTGGTATTTACATTCTTCTATTTCAAGGCTGTGAATCGAGGGGAGGATGAGGCATGAAAAAGAAAAACGGCAGAAAAATAATAACGGTAATCCTGGTGATCCTCGTATGCATATTTGCGCTATTTCCATTTATATGGATGATATCCACCTCCTTCAAGCCGGCGCAGGAAGTGTACAGCAGCACGCCAAGCTTCATACCGAAGAATCCGACGGCTAACGGCTATAAAGAGATGCTCACCACCAAGTCCACCACATTCGACTTCATGCAGTGGACGGTGAACAGTGTCATCGTATCGTTGCTTACCACGCTGTTTTCCATGGTAATCGCTGCTTTGGGAGGCTACGGAATCTCAAGATTCCGGTTCCGGGGCAGGAACGCGCTTTCCTACATCATACTGACAACCCAGGTGCTTCCGGGATCGCTGCTGATCATACCGCTTTATATTATCATGGGCAACATGCAGCTTCTGGATACCAGGATGGGACTGGTCATGGCTTACGCTACATTCTCTGTACCATTCTGTACCTGGATGATGAAGGGTTTCTTCGATTCCATACCGGTATCCCTTGAGGAGGCGGCAAAGGTAGACGGTGCCGGAAGATTCCGGTGCTTCGCTACCGTGGTCATGCCCCTTACCATTCCGGGGCTGGTAGCCACGGGGCTGTTCTCTTTCATCACTGGATGGAATGAGTACCTGTTTGCAAGCACATTTATGAAGAGTTATGAGAACTGGACGCTGCCAATCGGAATTGCCAGTTTCCAGGGGCAGTACGCTACCAACTGGGGAACGCTTATGGCCGGGGCGGTTCTGATCACGATACCTGTAGTCATATTGTTCCTGGCGCTTCAGAAGCATCTGGTGGGCGGAATGACTGCCGGAGCAGTGAAACAATAATGGAAAGAAAAGAGGATGAATAATCATGGAAATGAAACAGATTAGAATGGGCATCGTAGGTGCCGGAACCTGGGGCGAGACACATGCCTCCATCTATGCGGAGCATCTGTTTGCGGATCCGGTGGCCATCTGCGACATGAATGAAGAAAGAGCGCGGGCCATAGCCGACAAATATGGCATCCGCAAAGTATATACGGACTACCATGACCTGGCGGCGGATGAGGAAGTGGACGCGGTTGCGATCGTTACCCCTGACTTTGCCCATGCGGATATCGCGGTGGCCATGGCAGACGCAAAAAAGAATATACTGATCGAGAAGCCGCTGGCAACCACGAAGGAAGATATCGCAAGGATCTGCGAGGCGGTCAACAGAAACCAGGTGCGCTGCATGGTGGATCTGCACAACCGTTGGAATCCCCCGTTTAATACGGCAAAGCAGGAAATCTCCTCCGGCAAGCTGGGGACGCCATATACTGCCTATATCCGTCACAGCGACGTAAAGTGGGTGGCCACAGACATGCTGTCATGGGCCTCCAAATCTTCTATCCTGTGGTTCTTAGGAAGCCACAGCCTGGATTCCCTCAGATGGCTGTTTGACGACGAGGTTAAAAGGGTGTATTCTGTGAAAAAAGAAGGCATATTAAAGGAATTAGGCGTGGATACCCCGGACATCTATCTGACGACCATTGAATTTGAGAAGGGCGGAGTGGCCCATATGGAAAACGGGTGGGTGACGCCCAACGGCAACCGCAATATTAATGATTTCCGCTGCAGCGTCATGTGCACGGAAGGCATGATCAGCCTGGATCTTTCCAGCCACAATCTGATTGAAGAGGTGACAGAAGAGAAGGCAAGCGTGCCGGATATACTTGTATCCAATATGGTATTCGACCGCTGCAAGGGACTGTCTTATGAAAGCATCCGTGATTTCGTGGACCGTCTGGTAGACGGCAGGGAGTTCCGGGTGACGCTGGAAGACGCGAGAAAGACGGCGCTGGCGATCATTGCTATCCACGAATCCGCAGATACAGGCCTTCCAGTAGAGGTGGAATACTAAGATGATTGATGGACACATTCACTATGCAGAAAGTTTGGAGGCCGAGAGGCTCCAGTACATAATTGAGGCTTACGGCTTAAGCGGCGTGGCGCTTCAGTGCATTCCAAAAGGCGGAAAGATTCCGGTGGAAGAGGATGCTTTCTCATTCAAGCGACAAAGCAGCGTACCGGTATACATATTCGGAGGGCTGGACAGAAGGATATTCTCCCTGTCCCCGGGGCGGATGGCGGAAGCGCTTCCCGGCGAGATCGACCGTCTCATGACAATGGGCTGCGATGGCATCAAGATGCTGGAGGGAAAGCCCAACGTACGCAAGGAATACCCTGTTCCGGATTTTGACGACGAGATCTGGGAGGAATATTGGGACGTGTTGGAGAAGCGACAGATTCCGGTATACATGCATGTGAACGACCCGGAAGAATTCTGGGATGAGAGCAAAGTGTCCGAATATGCCAGGAAAGCCGGATGGTTTTACGACGAAACCTATGTAAATAATCAGGAGCAGTACAGGCAGATGCAGGAAGTGTTGAAGAGGCATCCACGGCTTCGCATCCTGTTTCCGCATTTCTTCTTCCTGTCAAAAGACTTAGGAAGGCTGGCCGCTATGTTAGACCAGTATCCGAATGTACATACGGATGTAACGCCTGGAATAGAGTTATACTTCAACCTTTCCGACCAGGAAAAGGAAGCAAAGGCCTTTTTCGCAAAGTATCAGAATCGGATCTGCTTTGGAACGGACATCGGCGCAAGGTCTTTGATCTACGAGGAGCCGATTCCCTTATCAATAGAAGAAAGCCGGTCAAGGCTTGAGTTGACAACCCGCTTTCTGGAAGAGAAAGGGGACTATATCCTTTATCCCGACGGCTATTATTTTACGGAAGGCAAAGAACGCCTGATGCATGGGCTGGGCCTGTCGGCGGAGATCCTTAAGAAGATTTATCATGACAATTTCTTAAAATTTATTTCGTAATATATTTACCTCAAAAGCAAGGGGAAGAAGCGTTTTTATGCTTCTTCCCCTTGCTTTTCCGTGAATATTCCAACAAGATTATAAAATGCACTATTGACAACGGCTCTCAATTGACATATAATACCAATGTAAATGATAATCAAAATCAATATAGATGAGGAGTGATCATGATGCCACTGACAATGCTGAATTCTGGAGAGACGGCTGAAATCAAGCGGATCAAGGGACGGGATGATGTAAAGCGGTTCCTTGAGAATCTGGGGTTTGTAACAGGCGAGGAAGTGAGAGTCGTATCAAGCAATGAGGGGAACATCATTGTCCAGGTGAAAGACTCCAGAGTCGCAGTCAGCAAAGGGATTGCGAATAAGATCATGATATAGGAGGAAGCGGTAAGGATGCGGACATTGAAAGACATTAAATGCAACCAGAGCGTATCAGTCGTAAAACTGCACGGCGAAGGAGCGGTAAAACGCAGAATCATGGATATGGGCATTACTAAGGGAACCCAGGTATTCGTCAGAAAGGTAGCGCCTCTGGGAGACCCGGTAGAGGTGACGGTGCGGGGGTATGAACTTTCTTTAAGGAAAGCGGATGCTCAGATGATCGAAGTACAGTAAAGAGATTACAGGAGGAATGAAAATGGGAGTGAAGATAGCGCTTGCCGGTAACCCGAACAGTGGAAAGACTACGTTATTCAACGCGCTCACCGGATCCAATCAGTTTGTCGGAAACTGGCCGGGGGTAACGGTGGAGAAAAAGGAAGGAAGACTAAAAGACGACAAGGATGTCACAGTGACAGATCTGCCGGGCATCTATTCCCTGTCGCCATATACATTAGAAGAAGTGGTTGCGAGAAACTATTTAATCAGCCAGCGTCCCGACGCGATATTGAATATCGTGGACGGAACCAATCTGGAACGCAATCTGTATCTGAGTACCCAGCTGATGGAACTTGGCATACCGGTAGTCATGGCGATCAACATGATGGACGTGGTGAAAAAAAACGGCGACCAGATCAACACGAAGATACTGTCTGAAAGATTAGGCTGCGAAGTGGTATCCATATCCGCTCTTAAAGGAGAAGGCATCAAAGAGGCCTCGTCCAAAGCGGCGCGGCTTGCCAGGATGAACGACGCGGCGTCGCCGGTACATGAATTCGCCCCTGGGGTGGAGGCAGCCCTGGATGAGATTGAGACGATGCTGACAGAAGTCCCGGAGGAACAGAAGCGGTTTTACGCGATCAAATTGTTTGAACGGGACGACAAGATTGAGGAGCAGCTTAAACACGTTCCAGAAGTAGAAGATATCATTGCCGCCGTGGAAAAGGAGTATGATGACGACGCAGAGAGCATCATTACGAACGAGCGTTACAACTACATAACATCTGTAATCCGGGACAGCCTTGTAAAGTCGCGGAAAGAAAAGTTGACGACATCTGATAAGATTGATAGAATTGTTACAAACCGGTGGCTTGCGCTTCCGATATTCGCGGCTGTGATGTGGATCGTATATTACGTGTCTGTCTCAACGGTAGGCGCCTGGGCGACAGACTGGGCCAATGACGGGCTGTTCGGAGATGGGTTCCGCCTGTTTGGAATGGATGTTCCGGGAATTCCCGTTATCATTGGCAACGCCCTTGACGCCGTCAACTGCGCGGGATGGCTTCAGAACCTGATACTTGACGGAATTGTAGCAGGCGTGGGCGCGGTGCTTGGATTCGTTCCGCAGATGCTGGTGCTGTTTATCTTCCTGGCATTTCTGGAAGCGTGCGGCTATATGGCAAGAGTCGCTTTCATTATGGACCGGATCTTCCGCAAGTTCGGCCTGTCCGGCAAGTCATTCATCCCGATGCTGATCGGGACAGGGTGCGGCGTGCCGGGGATCATGGCATCCAGAACGATTGAGAACGATCGGGACCGCAAGATGACCATCATGACTACCACGTTCATCCCGTGCGGCGCCAAGCTTCCGATCATTGCCCTTATTGCGGGCGCGCTGTTCGGCGGAGCCTCCTGGGTTGCCCCTAGCGCATACTTTGTGGGGATCGCGGCAATCATCTGCTCGGGAATTATCCTGAAGAAGACCAGGATGTTCGCGGGAGAGCCGGCGCCTTTTGTCATGGAACTTCCGGCCTACCATATGCCAACTGTGGGAAACGTGCTAAGAAGCATGTGGGAGCGGGGCTGGTCCTTCATTAAGAAGGCAGGGACCATCATCCTACTGTCCACCATCTTCATCTGGTTTACCTCCAACTTTGGCCTGGCAGATGGACGCTTCGGCATGGTGGAAGACTTAAGCGACGGCTTCCTTGCGATGATCGGAAGAGGCATTGCGTGGATCTTTGCGCCGCTTGGCTGGGGAGATTGGAAATCGGCAGTGGCAGCTATCACCGGGCTGGTGGCAAAAGAGAACGTGGTGGGAACCTTTGGCATCCTCTATGGATTCGCGGAAGTCGCGGAAGATGGGGCTGAAGTATGGGGAACTCTCGCTTCAAGCATGACGGCTGTAGCGGCGTACTCGTTCCTCGTGTTCAACCTTCTGTGCGCGCCTTGCTTTGCAGCCATGGGTGCGATCAAGCGGGAGATGAACAATGCAAAGTGGTTCTGGTTCGCGATCGGATATCAGACGCTTCTGGCTTATGCGGTGTCCTTATGCGTATTCCAGTTCGGCAGCCTCCTTACAGGCGGCGGTTTCACGATTGGCACTGTGGCAGCGATTCTTATATTGGCGGGATTTATGTATCTGCTCCTGCGGCCCTATAAGGAAAGCGCCACTCTAAATGTAAATATATCAAGCGTGCGCGCCAAAAAGGCGAAGGCATAATAGAAAGAGGGAGAATGATATGGCATTAGCAGCAATCAGCGGTATATTATCAACAACTATCCTGGGAGGAATCATTCTTGCAATCGTAGTATTCGTCCTACGAAGCATGTGGAAGAAGAAAAAGGCAGGGGGGGCCTGCGGATGCAGCTGTGGCTGCAGCGGTTGCGTGCACAGCTGCCATACCAAGACGATTGATGATATAAAATAACCGGGAAATGGAATAAGATTTGCCGATTATAGGCAGAATAGAATAATGAATCAGTGGAAATCGGCGGTATTCTTACTGCCGTTTTTCGCTGCTTGAAAGGAAAGGCGGAGAATCATCCTAATAGAATCCAGCCACTTTGAAGCCTAAAAGAACCAGCACGAACAGAATGCTGGGCTTGGCGATCCGGGCGCCGTTCTTCATGACCAGGCCTGCTCCGATATAGCCTCCCAGCATGTTGCAGGCCGCGGCGGCAAGGCCGAGAGAGATAATCACCTGCCCATTGAGCAGGAAGATGAGCAGGGAGGTAATATTCGTCGTGAGATTGATCGCCTTTGCCTGCGCGTTGGCAGTCTTGATGCTTAGCCTGGCGAATACGGTAAACGCGATGATCAGGAAGGTGCCGGTACCGGGGCCGTAGAAGCCGTCGTAGCAGCCGATGACGAAGGCGGCTATGGACGCGGTCAGATAGGTGCGCTTGTTAAGGGTAACCTCGTTGGATCCTTTGTCATTGAAAAGCTTCTTATTTAATACCAGGAACGCGGACAAGGGAAGAACCGCCACCAGCACATAGGCCATGACCTTTTCCGGCACCATCAAAGAGACATGGGAGCCGATGAAGGAGCCGATGATTGCCGCCATTACGGAAGGGACGGCTAGTCTTACATTGATCAGATGATTGCGGGCGAAGCGGTAGGTGGCAAGCGCGGTGCCAAATGGGGACGACATCTTATTGGTGGCAACAGCCGCATGGGGCGGCAATCCGGCGATCAGATAGGCGGGAAGGGAAATCAGCCCGCCGCCTCCTGCGATGGCATCTACCATGCCAGCCAGGAAGACAAGCGGGCATACGATGATAAAGGTATGTATTGTTAGTTCCATAATAGGTTCCTCTCATGTAAAGGTATAGTTTCAGTAATTCCTCTAAAGATTATACGGAAGGAAGCGGGGAAAAGCAATGCCAAATTCTGCATTTTCTGTAACTTCACATTCAAAATTATGTGTGCTACAATAACATACATATGAAAGAATGTTTAAAGGAGGAAGTTAGGATGAACAGAGAACAGGCACATGAGATATTGATGAAATACATGAAGGGCGAGAACTACATCACCCATTCCTACGCGGTTGAGGCGATTATGAGAGGCCTCGCCAAAAGGCTTGCTCCGGATGATGTGGAGTATTGGGGAATCGTAGGGCTCCTGCACGACCTGGATGAGGAACAGTGCGACTGGCAGCATGACATGAGCGTCCACGGCCCCACATCCGTGGAGATACTTAAGAAAGAAGGAATTGACGACAAGATTCTCTTTGACGCCATCTGCTCCCACAACCCAAAGAGCGGCATGAAGGCGAAGACCACCCTTCAGTACGCGGTGTTGGCGGCAGACCCCATGAGCGGGTTCGTCAAAGCGGTAGCGCAGATCTATCCGGATAAGAAGATTGCCAGCGTGAAGCACAAGTCCGTGATGAAACGTTTTAATGAACTAAGATTCGCGGCGGGAGCAAACAGGGATTATATGGAAGCGATCGAGTTTACCGGCTTAAGCCTGGACGACTTGATTGACGTGGCGCTGGAAGAGATGGGAGCGATTGCGGACGTATTAGGATTATAATAAGAAGGTAGCTATGCGAAGAAAAATATTTGCAGCGGCAGCAGTCCTGTGGATGATCGTCATATTCTCATTTTCAGCCAAGGTGTCGGAAGACTCGGAGGAGATGAGCAGATCTGTGGGAATGCTGATTGGCAAGGCAGTCATAAAAGAATATAAGGAGTGGCCGGGAAAAAGGCAGGCGGCGTTTGCGGCAAAGATCGACTATCCTGTCCGCAAGGCAGCCCATGCCTCGGAGTATGCCATCCTCGGAATCCTGCTTACAGGCGCCATCCTGGATATTAGGAAACCATGGAAGCGCCAGCTGCCGGCCTGCTTTTTAATAGGAGCGGTTTATGCAGCCAGCGATGAATTCCATCAGTTGTTCGTGCCGGGGCGCAGCGGGCAGATCAGGGATGTGATGATAGACAGCGCGGGGGTTGCGGCAGGAATTATCCTGGCATGTCTGGCTATAAAGGCCTTCCAATGCAGAAAACCGCGGAAAATAGAAGGAAATTGCCAAGAAACCACTTGACAACCGTAAAGAATAGTAATACACTAATTTAGCGTGCATGAAGATGCATCGTATTTTTGTGCACCCATATTCATGGTAAAATGAATGAGCAACTTATTATAATCGTAGGAGGTGAAAGAGAATGCCAACATTTAACCAGTTAGTAAAAAAAGGACGTCAGACATCCGTAAAGAAGTCTACCGCTCCAGCGCTTCAGAAAGGGTACAACTCTTTAAGAAAGAGAAGTACGAATGAATCCGCTCCTCAGAAGAGAGGCGTATGTACAGCAGTTAAGACTGCAACGCCGAAGAAGCCGAACTCAGCTCTTAGAAAGATCGCCAGAGTACGTCTGTCTAACGGTATCGAGGTAACAAGCTACATTCCAGGAGAGGGACACAACCTTCAGGAGCATAGCGTTGTTCTTATCCGTGGAGGAAGAGTAAAAGACCTTCCAGGTACAAGATACCATATCGTTAGAGGTACGCTTGACACAGCAGGTGTTGCCAAGAGAAGGCAGGCACGTTCTAAATACGGTGCTAAGAGACCAAAAGACGCTAAGAAATAAGTTCATTAGTTAAGAAAATGTAGTCACAAACAGAACTATGATTAAGTAAGTTGCAAGGATATAGATCAATGTCCTGTGCACTACACAGTATCATTAGAAAGACACATGTGAGTACCGATGAATTAATCAGTGTAACATTTACAATTACACAAACATGTTTAAGGAGGGAAGAACCGTGCCACGTAAAGGACATACTCAAAAAAGAGACGTATTAGCGGATCCGTTATACAATAACAAAGTGGTTACCAAGCTTGTCAACAACATCATGCTGGATGGCAAGAAGGGCGTAGCCCAGAAGATTGTATACGGAGCATTTGACAGGGTTGCAGCAAAATCCGACAAGCCGGCAATCGAAGTATTCGAAGAGGCTATGAACAACATCATGCCAGTACTTGAGGTAAAGGCAAGACGTATCGGTGGAGCAACCTACCAGGTACCAATCGAGGTTAGAGCAGACAGAAGACAGGCTTTAGCACTTCGCTGGCTTACATCCTATTCTCGTAAAAGAGGAGAGAAGACGATGGAAGAAAGATTGGCCAATGAGATTCTTGATGCAGCCAACAACACAGGCGCATCTGTAAAGAAGAAAGAAGATATGCACAAGATGGCAGAGGCAAACAAGGCATTTGCCCACTACCGTTTCTAATTGCGTATAATATAGGAGGAAAAAATCTTGGCTGGAAGAGAATATCCATTAGAGAGAACAAGAAATATCGGTATTATGGCTCATATTGATGCCGGTAAGACTACATTGACAGAACGTATCTTATATTATACCGGTGTTAACTATAAGATTGGTGATACTCATGAGGGTACTGCTACTATGGACTGGATGGAGCAGGAACAGGAAAGAGGTATCACGATCACTTCTGCAGCTACGACATGCCACTGGACGCTGGAAGAGCAGACAAAGCCGAAAAAAGGCGCTCTTGAGCACCGTATCAATATTATCGATACCCCGGGACACGTTGATTTCACTGTAGAGGTTGAGCGTTCACTTCGTGTATTGGATGGCGCTGTAGGCGTATTCTGTGCTAAGGGCGGCGTTGAGCCGCAGTCAGAAAACGTATGGCGTCAGGCTGACACATACAATGTACCAAGAATGGCATTCATCAACAAGATGGACATTCTGGGTGCAGATTTCTACAATGCTGTAGAACAGATTAAGACAAGACTTGGAAAGAATGCGATCTGCCTTCAGCTGCCAATCGGCAAGGAAGATGATTTTAAGGGAATCATCGACCTGATGGAGATGAAAGCCTACATCTACAATGATGAGAAGGGCGAGGACATCTCCGTTGTAGATATTCCGGAAGACATGCAGGATGACGCAGAACTTTACCACACAGAACTGGTAGAGAAGATCTGCGATCTTGATGATGATCTTATGATGGAATATCTGGAAGGAAACGAGCCATCTGTTGACGACTTGAAGAAAGTACTCAGAAAAGCAACTTGCGAGTGTACGGCAGTTCCGGTATGCTGCGGAACCGCATATAGAAATAAAGGCGTTCAGAAACTTCTGGATGCAGTCGTTGAATACATGCCTGCACCTACAGACATCCCTGCCATCACTGGCGTGGATGAGGATGGCAATGAAGTAGTGAGACATTCTTCTGACGAAGAGCCATTCTCTGCTCTGGCATTCAAGATTATGACAGACCCATTCGTAGGAAAACTGGCATATTTCAGAGTTTATTCAGGATCCATCAATTCAGGATCTTACGTGCTGAATGCGACAAAAGGCAAGAAGGAACGTGTTGGACGTATCCTTCAGATGCATGCGAACAAGAGGGAAGAACTTGAGAAGGTATACTCTGGCGATATTGCCGCAGCGATCGGATTCAAGTTTACGACTACAGGAGATACCATCTGTGATGAGAGACATCCGGTTATCTTAGAGTCCATGGAATTCCCGGAGCCGGTTATCGAGCTGGCTATCGAGCCAAAGACAAAGGCATCCCAGGGAAAACTTGGAGAATCTCTTGCAAAACTTGCAGAAGAAGACCCGACATTCCGTGCTCATACAGATCATGAGACAGGACAGACTATCATCGCCGGTATGGGAGAACTTCACCTGGAGATCATCGTAGACAGACTTCTGCGTGAATTCAAGGTAGAGGCTAACGTTGGAGCTCCTCAGGTTGCATACAAAGAAGCATTCACTAAGCCTGTTGACGTGGACAGCAAGTACGCAAAACAGTCAGGTGGACGTGGACAGTACGGACACTGTAAAGTTAAGTTCGAGCCAATGGACGTTAACGGAGAAGAGACATACAAGTTTGAATCTACTGTTGTCGGCGGAGCGATTCCGAAGGAATACATCCCGGCAGTAGGCGAAGGTATCGAAGAGGCTATGAAGTCCGGTATCCTGGGAGGATTCCCGGTAGTTGGACTTAAGGCTAACGTATACGATGGTTCTTACCATGAAGTCGATTCCAGTGAAATGGCATTCCACATTGCCGGATCATTAGCGTTCAAGGATGCGATGAAGAAGTCCGCTCCAGTACTTCTCGAGCCTATCATGAAGGTTGAGGTAACGATGCCGGAAGAATATATGGGCGATGTTATCGGCGATATCAACTCTCGCCGTGGTCGCGTGGAAGGTATGGATGACCTGGGCGGCGGAAAGATTGTACGTGCTTACGTGCCGCTGTCAGAGATGTTCGGATACTCTACAGACCTGCGCTCCAGAACACAGGGACGTGGAAATTACTCCATGTTCTTCGAGAAATACGAGCCAGTTCCGAAATCTGTACAGGAAAAAGTATTATCCATTAAAAATGATTAATTAAATGGTAAAAAGGCTTGAAAAACAAATAGATTTGAAATATAATCAGAGATAGCCGAGCAAACGTAAAAAATTATAAATGCCGAAAAGGCGCTATATTTAAGGAGGATATTCAAAATGGCAAAAGCTAAATTTGAAAGAACAAAACCACATTGTAATATTGGTACAATCGGTCACGTTGACCACGGCAAGACAACTTTAACAGCTGCTATCACAAAGACTCTTTCCGAAAGAGTTGCAGGTAACGCTGCTGTAGATTTCGAAAACATTGACAAGGCTCCAGAAGAGAGGGAGCGTGGTATCACAATCTCTACAGCTCACGTTGAGTATGAGACAGAGAAGCGTCACTATGCACACGTTGACTGCCCAGGACATGCTGACTACGTTAAGAACATGATCACTGGTGCTGCTCAGATGGACGGCGCTATCCTTGTTGTAGCTGCTACCGATGGTGTTATGGCTCAGACAAGAGAGCATATCCTGCTTTCTCGTCAGGTAGGTGTTCCTTACATCGTTGTATTCATGAACAAATGCGATATGGTAGACGATGAGGAACTTCTTGAATTAGTAGAGATGGAAATTCGTGAACTGCTTGATGAATATGAGTTCCCAGGCGATGATACGCCGATTATCCAGGGTTCTGCTCTTAAGGCTCTTGAAGATCCTTCAGGAGAATGGGGCGACAAGATCATGGAACTGATGGATGCAGTAGATTCTTACATTCCAGATCCACAGCGTGCTACAGACCAGCCATTCCTGATGCCAGTAGAGGACGTATTCACGATCACAGGACGTGGTACAGTTGCTACAGGTAGAGTAGAGCGAGGTGTTCTTCATGTAAACGATGAAGTTGAAATCGTTGGTATCAAAGAAGAGACAAGAAAGACTGTTGTAACAGGTATCGAGATGTTCCGTAAGCTTCTTGACGAAGGTCAGGCTGGAGACAACATCGGAGCTCTGCTTCGTGGTGTTCAGAGAACAGAGATCGAAAGAGGACAGGTTCTTGTTAAACCAGGTTCTGTAAACTGCCACAAGAAATTTACAGCACAGGTTTACGTATTAACAAAAGACGAAGGTGGACGTCATACTCCATTCTTCAACAACTACCGTCCACAGTTCTACTTCAGAACAACCGACGTTACAGGTGTCTGCAACCTGCCAGAAGGCGTTGAGATGTGCATGCCTGGAGATAACGTAGAGATGACAATCGAACTGATTCACCCAGTTGCTATGGAGCAGGGACTTCGTTTCGCTATCCGTGAGGGCGGACGTACTGTAGGATCAGGAAGAGTTGCTACAATCATCGAGTAATACAATCTAAATATAGATTTGTTATCGCAAGATAACGTTGTGTCCAAACGTAAGATACCCGTAGAACTTCGGTTCTACGGGTTTTTCTGTTGTGTAGAAAGACGAAAAATAATAACGAATGGTATAGAAAAACGGTTGCCGGGAGAGTATCATGACAACTGTTTGTGATAACAGAATGATGGTGTGGTATAAAAAAGTTGACAGTTTATTCTCAAGGATTTTATAATAAAATAATGAGAATAAGGAGGTACTCATAGTGGCACGTAAATATGACCATGAATACAAAGTACAGGCAGTAAGGCTGGCGAAAGAAATCGTCAGCGAGGACGAATGCAACGATACTTACGGACGGATCCGGAGGTATCAGGCACTGCTGCTGAAGCAGCCTGAGGGAGTTCCTATTCCCGGCGAGCGTACCGTGTACCGGGTCATGGAGCAGATTGGCCTGAGCCATCGCCCCAAGAGGAAACCGAACGGATGGACATAATTCCCTTCATTCATTTGAACATGCAGATGGTCATTTTCATCTGATAGGATGTATGCTGAGTGCAGCATCCTGTAATAAGTGGTGGAATGAGGAAATTCTTGGAACAAAAGATTATGCCGCGGAACAGGCAGGCATTAAAAAACTTGGAGAAAACAAAGTATTTTATCTTCTATATTTAATGGGAGAACGTTCCCCACATAATGACCCGAATGCAAGAGCAATGTTCATTGGAATGTCTATGGATACTACAAGAGCAGATATGACACAGGCGGTATTGGAAGGTGTAGCGTTCGGACTTCGGGATTCCCTGGAAGGTGCCAGAAGCCTTGGCATTCAGATTGAGCGGAAAAAGATCTGTGGCGGTGGAGCCAAGAGCCCACTGTGGAGAAAAATCATTGCAAATGTAATGATTTTGAAAGTCGATGTAATTGAAAGCGAAGAGGGAGCGGCACTTCGCGGAGCAATGTTGGCTGCAGTCGGATGCGGAGAATATCCGGATGTGGACACTATTGCTGAAAAACTGGTGAAAGAGGTAGATACGATTGAGCCGGAACCGGAACTTGTAGCAAAATATGAAGAACAATATCAGAAATTCAGAACGCTTTATCCGACAGTGAAAGAGTTGTTCTAGAAAATATAAAATAATAAGGAGGCAATCAATTATGAAAATTGCAATCGGATGCGATCCAAACGCAGAAAATGAAAAAAAGGCGCTTATGAAATTTATCGAGGACAAGGGACTTGGTGAGGTTACAGATTTTGGAAGTGAAGATCCAATTTATGCAAATGTAGCGATCAAAGTTGGAGAGGCAGTTGCGGCAAAAGAATGTGATCGGGGAATCCTTCTTTGCGGAACAGGACTTGGAGTATCTATCGCGGCAAATAAAGTAAAAGGTGCTTATGCTGCACTTTTGACAGATGCTTATTCAGCAGAGAGAGCCCGTCTTAGCAATGATGCAAATATTGCATGTATGGGAGCATTTACAACAGGAAGCAAAGAACGTGAACTGATGACACAGATTTTCCTGACAAATGAGTTTGTACCGGGATGCAAATCGCAACCAAAGGTAGATGCCTTTAGAAAATATGATATGGAGCGTAAATAAATTCAATTACGAAACATACAATAAAAAGGACGAGGAACAGAAAGTTCCCGTTCTTTTTTACGTGTGACAGAGGGGAAGAAAATATAATTTTAAAAAATTTTTCATCAGAATAATCAAGAACTATACGAATGAATTTTCGGTTGCGAGATATATTTTTTACATCTATAATAATATGGAAACATTATCGAGGAAGGAGAGGAATCGGGACAATGCGGGATAAAAAATGGCATGTGTTAATTGTAGATGATGAATTTAGAATAGGGATCTTAATCAAAAAATTGATTCACTGGGATGAATTTAATCTGGAATGTGTGGATGTAGTCGATAATGGGGAAACGGCGTATGAAATCATACAAGGTGAGAAGTGTCCAGATGTGGTAATTACAGATATCCGAATGCCAAGGATTAATGGACTGGAACTGATCGCTATGACAAGAGAGAGTCATAAAAACGTGAAATTTGTTGTCATTAGTGGGTATAAGGAATTTGAGTATGCGCATCAGGCGCTGCAATATGGTGTAGAAGATTATCTTTTAAAACCGGTAAATGAAGAAGAATTAAATCGTGTTTTGAAAAAAATCTCAGAGGAACTCAGTTTGCAATGGCAGTCAGAACAGGAGAAAAGAGCACTGAAAGAAGCAGTGTCTGAAAGCCGTCATATTATAAAAAGAGATTTTTTGAAAAATATTATCGAGACAGAAGAACCGGAAGAAGTGGACGACCGGGTAGAATTTCAGGGAGAAATCTACCGTGGAATATGTATTAAACTGGATTATGCAGATTATAACAAAAAAGATAAAAAACAGGATAAACTTACAATATCCAGAATTGAGGAAATTGTAGAGATGATATTGAAGGCAGAGACAGAAGAAATTCTGATTTGCGAGAAAGAGAATCTACATATATATTGTTTGTTCAATTATGAGTTTAGTAAATCAAAGGCAATTAAGAATAGTATTAACGATATTTTACTTGAGATAAAAAATTATCTGATGGGATTTGAACAATATGAAGTGACGATTGGAATTGGAACAGAGCGAAGAGAATTTGCAGAGATTCGCTTTTCTATAAAAGAAGCGAATCGTGCAGTTGGCAATCGTATCAAACAGGGGGTCGGACGCATTATCTATGCCGAGACAATACATCATGAGATGAGAGGGGAAGAAGGCTACCTGACAGGAGAGGCGAAAGAATTGATTCGGTCCAGTATCGAGAACTATTCGGTAGATAAATTGGAGCAATGTATTAATCATATGTACAGTGGATACATGACACAGGAAAACAGAGACTTTTCGGAATGTTATGATATGGCAGAAGAAATGGTTCATTATTTTTTTGATCATGTAGAAGTACAGCAGGAAGAAACTGACCGTGAGAGGAAATATGTTCTCTCGAATTGTCAGCATTGCTATACAATTAGTGGATTAAAACGTTTTTTGAAAAATAGTCTTGGAAAATTTGTTGAAGAAAGTAAAGAGGCTGCGAAAGCAGAATCTGTAAAACCAATACGACAAGCCAGAAAATACATGGAAGAACATTATGGAAAGAAAATTGTATTGGAAGATCTGGCAGAGATTGTCGGATTGAATCCGGTCTATTTTAGTGTATTATTCAAAAAAGAAACTGGAATTAATGTCAGTGCTTATCTTTTGAATGTGAGGATGGAGAAAGCAAAAGAATTTTTATGTAATACAAATGAGACAATTTCTACAATCGGGGACCGGGTCGGATACAAAGATTCCAGATATTTCAGTCAGACTTTTGCAAAGCAGGTTGGTGTAAAACCAGCACTGTATCGAAAGCTTCACTCATAGGAGACTGTCGGGATGAAATTTGTAAAAAAGATTGAAAAAGTAGTTTTGGCAGAAGGAATACTTTGTCTGGCAATACTTATAGTGATATGGAGTGGGAGAACGTTGACTGCAGTCGTTAGTTTGGCATTACTTTTACAGGTCACACTTTTGATTTATGCGGTAGTCACACTTGTTCATCCACTTCGGGAATTTGCAAAGATTCTAGATCACATAAGTGAGATGGAGTTTGAAGAAGAAACACTAAGAATTGCGCCGTCCGGAGTACCATTTATAAAGAAAATATATCGATTGCTGGATCGATATGCTGCTTATAAAACAAGAAAAAATAATGCGCAGATTTTGAATAAACAGACTGAATTGACCGCATTGCAAAGTCAGATTAATCCACACTTTTTGTATAATACGCTGGAGACGATTCGAGGGCAGGCGCTCATTGATGACAATGTGGAGATTGCCAGAATGGTAGAAGCGCTGTCTGCATTTTTTAGATACAGTATAAGCCGTAAAGGAAACCTTGTGACCTTACGTGATGAGCTGGCGAATATCGAAAACTATATGTTGATACAGAGGTATCGATTTAATAATCGTTTTTCAATGGAAGTAATTGTAGATGAAGAAGATGAAATGGCATATGATTTTCTGATACCAAGACTGATTATTCAGCCGGTCGTGGAGAATGTAATTTTCCATGGTCTGGAGGAAAAGTTGGAAGGTGGAAAAGTCACGATTGAAGTTATTGTGACAGACCAGAATCTGATTCTGACGATATCAGATAATGGTAAAGGAATCGATGGACAGAAACTTAAAGAATTAAATTCCAGAATCCAGTCAGATGATGTGGAATTAGATGAAGGAGAAAAACGTAATCAGAGAAATACAGGAATTGCGCTTCCCAATATTCATAAGAGAATCCAACTTCTTTTTGGCGATGAATATGGAGTGAATGTATACAGTACAGCCGGACAGGGAACAGATGTTGAAATTACGATTCCGGCAAATTATAAAAATGACCGGGAGACAGACAATGAAGAGAGAACTGCTGAGAATTAATCATCTGAATTATACTTATACCCGGACCAGGAAACTCGAGGATGTATCTTTTTGTATTCAGGAAGGAGAATGCATTGGATTTCTCGGGCTTACTTATTCAGGAAAAGATCTGCTGGCAGGATTACTGGGTGGTGAGATTACCGAGGGAAGAGGAAGCGGCGCGATTTATGTGGGGGGGCAGAAGGTAAGTGATTGGGATATGCTTGGAAAAGGAATCTATCGTATGCGTCCGGATAATTATAGAATAGAAGACTGGACGGTGGCAGAGTATTTATGTCTGGTAGATGCCCGGTGGGCCGGTGCATTTTGGAGAAGAGGAGTACTGGAAGCCGAGGCAGGAGAATATTTTATAGAACTGGAATTAGATGTTGATGTTTCTGAACGCATGAGTCATCTTTCGGAGATAGAAAAACGGATTGTAGATGTGGTAAAAGCCTATCGTCAGAGAGCCAGGATTATTATTTTAGAAGATGAATTTGATGGCATGAGTCAGGATGATATTAGAAAATTCGGACAGATTATGCGTAGATTAATCTGCAGTAGGATGTGTGTGATCGTGAATAGTAATTCTAATCTTATTTTGTCAGTACTGTCGGACAAATATATCATTTTTAATAAAGGCCGTATTGTGAAAAAGTGTGCCAAAGATTATATAAAAAGTGAAGAACAGATGGAACTTTATCTTCTGGGGGAAAATGGCATGTCTGCGAGAGATAAAGTAGAAGACACGCAGGGGGGGCCAGAGTTGGAAGAGGATGTTGTGTATCGGGTTAGAAACCTGAAATTCCGTAAGAACCGCAGAGAAGATCTAAATTTTATGAAGGGGGAAGTGGTGACGCTCATTACTCTCGACCGGCGGGAAAAAGAAAGGTTATTTCTGACTTTATCTGGACGTAGAAAAAGTGAAGATATTCATTACATTTTAAGTGGGAAACGATATGACAATATGGATTGTTATGAACTTACACAGGAAAAGGTTGTATCTGTGCGTGCACTTGGAAGCAGGGAAGAAGTATTTGAACATATGACGATAGGAGAAAATTTAATGCTTCCATCGCTGAAAAAGATTTCTTTTTGGGATTATATACGTTCATCAGGAGGAATCCGGAAGATGATGTTGGAGGATATGGAAGGAAGGCAGAATACAAAAGATATCAAAGTAGAAGAACTGGGTGTTCATGAACGAATTCAAATGACATTGGAGAGATGGTATATTTTTAATCCAATGGTATTGATTTTGTTTGAACCATTTGCGTTATGTGATGTAAAAGATGTAGCTGTAGTGAAAAAATATGTTAAAAGATTTGCAAACAAAGGAACAACAGTCGTAATTATCAACACAAGAGAAGAATATGTCGAAGATATTTCTGATCGAATTGTACATATTGGGTAGTCTCCTAAAAATTCTCACACCTATTCTAAATTTCCTCACATTGGAAAATAGTAATCATGCTTTTATAATATAATTATTCCAAGAGGAAACTCAGAAAAAAGAACGAGTAGGAGGAAAAGAAATGAAAAAGAAAATCTTAGCAGTGTTGTTATCAGCAGCTATGGTTGCTGTAATTGCAATGGGATGTAGTTCAGGTGGAGGTTCATCAGCAAAAACAGAAGGCGGAAGCAAAGGTGCAGCTGAGGACATGACATTCGTAGTTATTCCAAAATGTGTGCATGCATGGTTCGATGAAGTTAATAAAGGTGCTCAAAAAGAGGCAGATCTTCTCTCTAAGCAGCTTGGAGTAGATGTAAAGATCGACTACCGTGCTCCAGAGTCAGCAGAAGTATCTGCACAGAACTCAACACTTGAGCAGGCAGCAGCAACAAATCCGACAGCTATCCTGCTTGACCCGGTTGATTATGACGGAAGTGCTGACATCATCAAAGAAATTCAGGACAGAGATATTCCGGTTATCTTATTTGATGCTCCTACACCAGAAGGAAGCGGACTTACATCTGTAGGTAATGACTTTGCAGAGCAGGCAACAATAGCTGTTGATATGCTTATTGAGAAGATGGGAACAAAAGGAAAAGTTGCAGTTATGCAGGGTGCTCCTACAGCTCCTAACCACGCAGAGAGATATCAGGCTCACTTAGATGCTCTTGCTAAATATCCAGACATCCAGGTAATTGATGGTGGTATTGATAATGATAACGTTGAGACAGCACAGTCTCAGGCAGCAGCTGTACTTGCAGCAAATCCTGACCTTACAGGATACTTAAACTGTGATGCATGTGGATCTGGTGTTGCAGCAGCAATCGAAGAGAAAGGTATGCAGAAACAGGTAACATTCGTAGCAATGGATAACTTGATTGAGATTCTTGACTATGTTAAGACAGGAACGATCACAGCAACATCTTCAACACTTCCTCAGGAGCAGGGTATGTATGCAGTATTAATGGCATATCAGGCAGCTCAGGGAATGCCTCTTCCGGCAAATGTTGATACAGGTATTGGACGTATTACATCTGACAACATTGACGAGTGGATTGAGACTGTAAGTGCTAAATAAGTAAAAAGTTAAAGTTTTAAGATGACTACTAAGCGGGGGCTTGTAACTCGATTCAATCAAGTTGCTCGTCCCCGCTTCTTGAATAAGGAGCATATCTATGAAAATATTAGAGGCGAAGAATATTACAAAGATGTTTCCAGGAGTTATCGCCCTGGATTCTGTAGATGTAGCCTTTGAGCCAGGAGAAATTCATGCGATCATCGGAGAGAATGGAGCGGGAAAAAGTACACTGATCAAATGTCTTACCGGAGTATATGAACCAGAAGAAGGAGAAGTTTTGATCAGTGACGAAAATGCAATGAAGAATAAATCACTCTTTGACAAAGTTGCATATGTACCACAGGAAATTGACCTGTTCGGTTATATGTCCGTTGCAGAGAATTTATTTATTCCGTATGAAAAATCAGGTATCAAAGGAACTGTAAATCAAAAGGAACTTGAGAAGCGGGCAATCCCAATTCTGGAAAAATTCTCAATTCCTGTAAAACCTAATGAACTGGTAAAAGATATATCCATATCTTCTCAACAGCTCCTTCAGATTGCCCGTGCGACAGTCCATGAGGATTATGATGTATTGATGCTTGATGAGCCGACAACGAGTTTGACAAGCAGAGATACAAAGATATTATTTGATATAGTAGAAAAAATTAAGAAAGAAAATAAAGCAATTATATTTATTTCACATAAATTGGAAGAAATCTTCCAGCTGGCAGATGTCATTACCGTATTCCGAAATGGTAAAAAGGTTGCATATTCAGAAATCAAGGACGTAGACAGTAACTGGGTCATCAAGCAGATGACTGGACGAGAACTGGATCAGAATGAACGATTCTATTCTACAAAAGTATCTGATGAGGTGTTGCTGGAAGTTAATAATCTTACCGGTGAGAAATTTACAAACGTAAGTTTCAAACTGAAAAAAGGAGAAATTCTTGGATTCTCCGGTCTGGTCGGAGCAGGACGAAGTGAAGTCATGCAGGCAATCTTTGGGTATCTTCCGGTGTATGAAGGTTCCGTAAAGCTGGATGGAGCAGACGGGAAGCTTGGTGATACGAACTATTCTGTAAAGAATGGATTTATTTATCTTCCTGAGGAACGTAAGAAGCAGGGAATTCTGCCGGTGCTTTCTATTAGAGACAATATTTCCGTATCAGTACTGGATAATCTGAAGAGTGGAATCAGCATTTCCAGAAAGAAAGAAAATGAGCTGGCAAAAAATGTGATTGAGACTTACGATGTAAAGACACCGGGGGCAGACAAGGAAATTCAGTTCCTGTCAGGTGGTAACCAGCAGAAGGTTATCATCGGACGTGCCATGGCTTGTAAGCCGAAACTCCTGGTGTTTGATGAACCGACAAAGGGAATTGACGTAGGAACAAAAACTGAGATTTATCGTCTCATGAAGAAGCTTGCAGAAGAAGAGGGAATCGGAATTATCATGATTTCATCTGAGATGGAAGAAATTAAGAAGTGCTCGAACAGAGTCATTGCAATGTATGAAGGCAAGATTGCCGGAGAATTTGATGAGTACACAGAGCAGCAGGCTATTCTTGGAGCAATTATTGGAGTAAATTCTTAGATGAAAGAGGAGTTTTAATTATGAGTAAAGAAAATGAAAAGCAAAAATCAGGCAATGCATTTATCAATGCATTGAAGAAAAGTAATATGACAGCGATGGCAGCAATACTGGTTGTTATGATCATCATCGCAAGTATTATATCTCCATACTTCTTAAATGTATACAACTTTCAGTCTGTACTGCGAGATCTGGCGTTTGTAGGTATGATTGGTATTGCACAGTCACTGCTTCTGTTAGTCGGAGAACTGGATTTGTCTGTAGGTAAAATCGCCTGCCTGTCCGGTATCTTAACAGGTATGTTGATGGTAAATGTAGGACTGAACCCATGGCTATGTCTGGTAATCGGATTACTTCTTGGATTACTGTTCGGATTCATTAACGGTATTATTATTACAAGACTTCGTCTGAATTCTATGGTTGCTACAATCGGTATGCAGGGGGTATATGGTGGTATCAACCTGGTTATTACAAAAGGTAAAGCTGTTACAGGTATTCCTGCTGACACACAGGCACTTGGAAAGCAGTCTATCGGACCTATCCCGATTCCGTTCATTATCTGTATTATTGTTCTGCTCCTGATCTTATTCATGGTAAAGAAGACAAAGACAGGTCGTTACATATATGCAATTGGTAACAGTAAAGAAGCAGCTAAGATCCTCGGAATCAAAGTAGACCGTATCCGTGTTATGATTTATTCTATCGTAGGATTGATTTCTGCGCTGGCAGGACTTCTGTATGTATGCCGTCTTGGTTCTGCACAGACAGTTATCGGTGAGGATTGGCCAATGAACTCTATCGCAGCATCTGTCATCGGTGGTGTATCCCTTACAGGTGGTGTTGGTAATCCGGCAGGAGCTCTGATCGGAGCAGCCGTAATTACAATTATTCAGAACATTATCGTACTGTTCGGCGTTAACTCTTACTGGCAGTCTGCAGTTAGTGGTATCGTCGTAGTACTTGCAATCTCCTTCAGTTCTATTTCTGACATTGTTCGTGAGAATAGAAAGAAGAGAATCAAACTGAACTAATTAGACGGATATTTACAAGACTGGCACATATTTTCCAATATTGCCAGTCTTGTACCTTAAAAGGAGGAAAGTGAATGAAGTTAGGATTAAATTTATCATTTGCAGTAAAGCGCTGGATGGATCCGTTGAAGCTTGCAAAGATGGTAAAAGAGGATTTTGGAGTAGATCATGTACAGTTTACATGGGATTTAATTGATCCATGGTGGCCGCAGGCACAGAGAGATGTAATGGTCTATCAGTATAAAGATGCATTTGCAGATGAAGGAATTACGATTGATGCAACATTTGGAGGACTTGCTTCCTATTCATACGCACATCTTCTGGCACCGGAAAAAGTGCAGAGAGATGTAGCATTTATATTTTTCAAAAGAGCAATCGATATGACAGTCGCTATGGGTGCGAAGGTAATGGGAACACCGGTCGGTGGTATGGATTACAGTGATGCAAGAGATCCAAAGAGACGAGAGGAACTTTATCAGGATATGTTGCAGTATCTGAGAAAGCTTGCAGAATATGGAAAAGTTAAAGGACTGGAAGAAATTCATATTGAAGCAACACCGCTGATTACAGAATTTCCGCACAGCCCGGAAGTATCCATTCAGATGATAAAGGACCTGGAAGGTACAGATATTCCAATCAAACTTCTGGTAGACTGGGGACATGCACTCTATAAACCGCTATTAAAAGAAGAGGCAGATATTGAACTCTGGTTCCAGAAATGTGCTTCATACATTGGATCCATTCATTTACAGCAGACAGATGGTCAGTGGGACAGACACTGGGATTTCACTCATGAAGGAGGGATTATTACACCGGAATTAATCAAGAAAGCTACAACAGAAGCAGGTCTGGATGATATTATGCAGTATCTGGAAGTTGTAACAATTTTTGAGGATGACGATGATGCAGTTTATGAAGGTATGAAAAAGACAATGGACTATCTTCATAAAGAACTTGGATGCTAGGGAGGCAAAAATCATGGATTATAAAGAAACTTATGAGAAGATTCTTGGGGAATACAGGCAAGTATTTGAGAGAGTCGACCAGGATAATATGCGGACATTTATTGATGAAGTAAAGGCGCACAACCGTATTTTTTTGATTGGTGTCGGACGCGAAGGTATGGCTACGAGAGCATTTGCTATGAGACTGATGCACATGGGAAAAGAGATTCACTGGATCTGGGATGATACAACACCAGTTATTGGGGAAGGAGATCTGCTCATTGCGACACTTGGTGACGGACGAATCGGACACATCAATTATATCTGTGAGCGTGCGAAAGAAGCCGGTGCAATGATTTATGTTGTGACGGGTTCTCCGAGTGGTGACACTGCAAAAAACGTTGCGGATAAAGTGTTTTTTGTCCCGGCAGCAGTATACAGGGGAACGGATGATGTTGTTCCATCTTTTCAGCCGATGGGAAATCTTTTTGAGCAATGCTTATTAATTCTATTTGATATTATTATTATGACGATTGTGGACGAGACACCGGGGCTTACATTTGAAAAAATGTCGAAGAACCACCGTAATGTTGAATAACAATATAGAACTTATAAGGAGGTACCACAAATGGGAACAAAAAAAATCTTAAATAAGGATGTATCAAATGTTGTAGAGGAAAGTCTTGCCGGATATCTGATGGCTTACAGAAAATATTATAAAAAAGTCGGCGAGTATAATGCATTTACATATAAAGGACACAGAAAAGATAAAGTTGCACTTGTAATCGGTGGAGGAAGCGGACATGAGCCATTGTTTACAGGATACTGTGGAGCAGGACTTGCAGATGCAGTTGCATGTGGTAATGTGTGCGCATCTCCAAACCCAGAGTTGATCATCGAAGCAGCAAAAGCAGTTGATCAGGGGAAAGGAGTTCTGTTCGTATACGGAAACTATGCAGGAGATAATCTGAACTTTGATATGGCAGAGGAAATGTGCCAGGCAGAAGGAATGAAGACAGCTCATGTACGTGAGTGGGATGATTTTGCATCTGCGCCAAAAGAGAGAATTACAGACCGTCGTGGTATTGCCGGAGATGTATATACAATTAAGATTGCCGGAGCTGCGTGTGATGCTGGACTGAGTCTGGAAGAGGTTGTAAGAATTACAGAGAAAGCAAGAGATAATACAAATACAATCGGCCTTGCAACATCTCCTGGAACACTTCCTGGAAATGATAAGCCGACATTTGAAATCGCCGATGACGAAATGGAGTTTGGTATGGGACTTCACGGAGAACCGGGAATTGAGCGTACAAAGATGATGCCTTGTAGTGACATGGTTGACCGTATGTACAGAGAGCTGAAAGAAGAGATGGGATTAAAAGAAGGAGACGAGATCGCAGTTCTTGTCAATGGACTTGGATCCACACCGCTACTTGAACTGAACCTGGTATTCTATGAATTACACAAACGTATGCACAAGGATGGTTTTAAGATCTATGACACAGAAATCAAGACATACTGTACATGTATGGAAATGGGTGGATTCTCCATTACATTCCTGAAATTAGATGATGAATTAAAACCATATTATGATGCACCGTGCTACTCTCCATATTATGCAAAAGGTTCCGTATCCGGAGAAACTATCGAAGATGACGGTGAAGATGAAGAAATCGAATTTGATGAAAATGATGTCGAGCCGGCAGCAATTGTAAGAATTAAAGACGGAGAACTGACAGAGTTAAATGCAGAGGATACAAGAAATATGTTACTCTACGTTGCAGATAAGATTATTGCAAATAAACCATATCTGACAGAGATTGACAGTGCCATCGGTGATGGAGACCACGGAATCGGTATGGCAGGTGGAATGCAGAAAGCGAAGAAGAAACTGCTTAAGATGGCAGGTGAGGAGAATGCTTACCAGCTCTTTGAGACAGCGGGTCAGGCAATGTTGATGTCTATGGGTGGTGCTTCAGGAGTTATTTTCGGAAGTCTGTATCTGGCAGGAGCAAAGGGCATGGATCCGAAGTCTGTCATTACAGCAAAAGATCTTGCTGATATGGAGAAGAAGAGTCTGGATGCGATTCAGGAAAGAGGAGGAGCACAGGTCGGAGATAAGACTATGGTAGATGCACTTTCACCGGCAGTAGATGCTCTTGTTGCAAATGCAGACAAAGGTCTTCTTGAAATGTTAAAGGCTGCAGAAGAAGGAGCAAAGCAAGGAGTGGAAGACACTAAGAAATATGTAGCAAAATTCGGACGTGCAAAATCTCTGCTTGAGAGAGCAATTGGACATCAGGATGCAGGAGCAACTTCTGTATATCTGATTTTCCAGGGAATGAGGGAGTTCGTAGAAGGAAAGTTTGCATAAAGTGGATTTGTATAGTTTTAATAAGAGACAGACGGAATAGACACGAGTATTCTGTTGTGAAGAAGATAATGTGGCGTGACCATATGGCCGCGCCGCAGTGGGAAATAGGTGAGAATGATGGGGAAGAAAGTAAACTGGGGAATCCTTGGATGTGCAGCAATTGCGAAAGCAAGAACTATTCCGGGACTTTTACAGGCAGAAAATGCGAATCTCTATGCAGTTGCCAGCAGGGGAAAAGAAAATGCGGAAGAATTTCAACAAATGTACTCAGCTGAAAAAGCATATGACAGTTATGAGGCACTTCTGGCAGATGAAAAAGTGGAAGTAGTATATATTCCACTTCCAAATTCTATGCATTTCGAATGGGTAGAAAAAGCAGCGAAGGCAGGAAAGCATATTTTATGTGAAAAACCACTGGCGCTGAATGCAGAAGAAGCGAAAAAAATGTATGAAATCTGCGAGGAACAGGGGGTTCTTCTGATGGAAGCATTTGCATTCAGACATGCACCACTTGTTCAGAAGGTAAAAGAAGTGATTGATAAGGGTGCGATTGGAAAGGTGAAATATATCGAGTCACATTTGACCGATGTGCTTACTGATATGTCAAATATCCGTATGAATCAGTCTCTGGGAGGTGGATCTTTCTACGATATGGCATGCTATAACATCAGTACCATCAGTTATCTCTTGGGGTTTAAGACTCCGGTAAAAGTAAAAGCACTGGCTGAGATGGATCAGGAGCGAGGTGTAGATGTAAGTAATACAACACTTCTGATGTATGAAGATGGAACACAGGCAGTTGCCTATTCTTCATTAAATTCCTATTCCAGAGGATATTATGCTGTAGTAGGTGAAAAGGGACGAATTGAGGTACCGTGTAATTTTAACTGCAGATATGTTCAGAAGTTTACAGTGACAACAGAAGGCGTTGTAAATAATGTGGAAATTCTGGATGAAAAAAAGACGGAATATACTGTTTATTGCCCTGATAATTATATGCTTGAGATTGAGCAGTTCGGAAGATGCATTCTTGAGGGTGAGAAGCCGTATGTTTCTAAAGAAGAGACTTTGCTTAATGCAAAGATTCTGGATCAGGTATTTGCAGATGTAGCAAAGTAAAAATGAAGAAATAATCTGGAAATATTGCGTCTGATTTCCATTGACGTCATCGGACCGATTATGCTGCAACTGGCGAAGGTGTCAAAAGTGCCGGTCGTAGTATATCTGGATCACGCAGCAAGTATTGAAAGTTGCAAACATGCGGTGGACATGGGATTTAATTTATTGATAAGACAGAAGTAGATGCACTTGCAATCGGATTTGGAACTGCACATGGTATTTATACAGAAAAACCAGTCCTGGATCTGAATCGTATTACACTGATTAAACAGGCAAAAGACATTCCGTATGTCATGCATGGTGGCTCTGGGCTCAGTGATGAAGAGTATCGGACGGCAATTCATAATGGAATTTGTAAAATTAAGTATTATACTTATTTATCACTGGCTGGCGGAAAAGGTGTAATGCAGTATCTGAATGATAAAAAGATACGGATGCAGTTTATTTTCAAGACATAGAAAAAGCAGGGATTACAGCAATGCAGGCAGATGTGGAAAGAGCAATGAAGAACTTTGGAGCGGATGGAAAAGTATAACCATTTGCGCACTTATAGATATGCTTTAGATAGCAGAAATTCCCTGGTGAAAGCCAGGGGATTTCTGCGTGAGATATAAATTGCGCCAATTAGAAAAAAACTACTATAATGAACTTATTAAAATCTGGAAGATGAGGAGGAAAATCATGGGTAAAAAAATATATTTCGGAAGTAATTTAAAAATGTACAAAAATATTCACGATACGGTAGAATATCTTCAGAAATTAGTTGAGAATACGAAAGATATCAGCCGGGATGAGATAGAATTATTTATTATCCCATCTTATACAACTCTTGAAAGTGCTACGAAAAATATTGCTCGTAATTATGTAAAACTTGGCGCTCAGAACATGTGTTGGGAAGATGAAGGTCAGTTTACAGGAGAAATTTCTCCGCTTATGTTAAAAGAACTTGGACTTGACCTTGTAATGATAGGACATTCTGAGAGAAGGCATGTATTTGGTGAGACTGATGTTGAGGAAAATAAAAAAGTAAAAGCAGCTTTGGACCACGGCTTTACAACACTTCTGTGTATCGGTGAAACGGCAGAAGAGAAAGGATTTGGAATCAGTGCTGAAGTTCTTCGTACTCAGTTAAAAATAGGATTTCATGATGTTCCGGTATCTCAGGTTCCAAACATTTGGGTTGCGTATGAACCAGTATGGTCTATTGGTGTAAATGGAACTCCGGCATCTGCAGATTATGCGGAGGAGATGCATAAGGTGATAAAAGGATGTCTGCGAGAGATATTTGGTGATGTTGCAGATACAATTCCTGTATTATATGGAGGAAGTGTAAATCCTGGAAATGCAAATGAATTGATTGTACAGCCATCTATCGATGGATTATTTACAGGAAGAGCTGCATGGCAGGCGGACAATTTTGATAAATTGATTCGTGATGCGAAGGCAACGTACGAAGCGCGGAAAAGGAGTTGGAAGGCAGAAGATATCAGACCAGAGTAGATATGATTACATCAATTGAGAATAAAAAGTGAATCGTTATGATTTTGTTTGAAGAAGAGGCATGTGTTAAAGCACTGCCTCTTCTTTACTGTAAACTTAAGGGAAATTTAAACATTGTTGTTATTTGCAACTATGATTCATACGGTGCAAAAAAATATTGTTATACTTTCAAAAATCGCTGCAAACAGGTCGCCGATTGCAATCGCCGCCAACATTGCAATGCTGATTAGTAATGCCGAAGATATTTTACTGATGCCCTTGTTGTAAATAACTCGCCAGACAGCAAGATATACTAGCGGAATTCCACAAATAATTACAGTAATCCACGCAGAATCAATTGGCAAATTGTTCGGAGGAATTATGGATAGACGACAACAAAAAACAAGACAGACTATATTCCCAGCACTCTTGATTTGTACCGTTTATTTGCCTGATTTCTTGGCACCATTTTGGCACTGGAAGCCTTGCTTGAGGATACAGTCAGATATAGATAGCCGAACTGTCCGGCATTAATGTTGAATCATAGGAGGGTACATTCCCCGATGCCCCGATGCTTGCATCGTAACATGTTTAACGATACATTGGAAAATTGATAGAATATAAGCGAGAAGGAGAAGTTGTAGATGAGTGAGAATATCTACAAATTACACAACGTATCAAGGTTTATCCACAATCATTATCTCACAGTTTCCGATCAAGTCATGGTTTGATCTGTTCCGGGAACACACTTATGCAGATGCCTGCCTTGCACGCATTACAGACAAACGACACAGTTATCGACTCGAAATGAATGGCATCAGTATGCGTGAAGCTGAGAAATAAGCATCTATCATCAGAGGGATGGTGCTCCGCACCGCTTAAACTGGACTGAGCGCACCGTTGGTGCGGAGCATGTGCCCCTTTTTATTGGAATTTGCACTGTTGACAAACTGATATCAAAATGATATCATTAAAACATCAAAAGATAGAAGGGCGGTATGAATTATGAAAGAAAAGGTTTTTAAGGGCAAACGGTATGGCATGGCTATGCTTCTGGTACTTCTTCTCCTATATGGAGCGGCAACAGCAGGCCTGATCTATGGAGTGGCTGGGGAGCATGTAGCAGTAGGAATTATAGCAGGCATATGGCTTTGTATCGGCTGGATCCCATTCCTGGGCCTGAAGGTCTTAAGGCCGCAGGAGGCGCTGGTGCTTACGCTGTTCGGCAAATATATCGGCACGCTGAAAGATAACGGGTTCTATTATGTGAATCCATTCTGCACAAGCGTCAACCCGGCGTCCAAGACAAGACTTAGCCAGAGCGGCGATGTAGATGGAGGCAAGAGAAAGGAATCCGGCCAGAGTGCAGGCGCGGAATCCGGAAATAAGAAGATCTCCTTAAAGATTATGACTTTGAATAATAACCGGCAGAAGATCAATGACTGTCTTGGCAACCCCGTTGAGATTGGTATTGCGGTGACATGGCGGGTAGTTGACACGGCAAAGGCAGCTTTCAATGTGGATAACTACAAGGAATATCTGTCCCTCCAGTGCGACAGCGCTCTGAGGAACATCGTGCGACTGTATCCTTATGATGTGGCTCCCAACGTGGACACCACGGGAGATGGGATTGCTGACGACGGAAGCCTGAGAGGCTCCAGCGAGGTGGTGGCTTCCAGAATCCGGGAAGAGATCCAGACAAAGGTGGAAGAGGCAGGACTTGAGATCGTCGAGGCACGTATTACCTATCTGGCTTATGCGCCTGAGATTGCAGCGGCCATGCTGCAGAGACAGCAGGCATCTGCTATCATTGATGCCAGGAAAATGATCGTAGACGGTGCAGTGGGGATGGTTGAGATGGCTTTGGAACGGCTGAATGAGAATCAGGTGGTAGAATTGGATGAAGAGAGAAAGGCGGCAATGGTATCCAATCTGCTGGTAGTGCTTTGTGGAAATCATGATGCACAGCCGATCGTAAATTCAGGAACACTTTATTGATATGGCAGATAAAGGGAAAAAACAGGTTCCGCTTCGGCTCTCAGCCAAACTCTACGATGCAATCGCCGCCTGGGCAGAGGACGACTTCCGTTCTGTCAACGGTCAGATAGAATATCTCTTGACGGAATGTGTAAGACAGAGAAAGAAGAACGGCAGGCCTGTACCGCACGAACTGGATGTGCCGCCAGAATTAGATATTGAATAAAGAAGACCCCCGGGGAATAGAAATAAATTTCCCGAGGGTCTTTCTCTTGGAATGAGTGAAGGACGTCAGCGGGATGGCAGAAGTATGCAGAGGTACGGCAATCTTGAAAACTTGCCAGTATATTACAGATATGTTACAATTTATTAAGTAATTGTAACATATAAAACAAAGGTATTATGCGAAAAGAGGAGTCAGATGATAGAGATTGAGAACATAAGCAAGCATTTTGATGACACTGCTGCATTGAGCCAAGTCTCCTTCCGAATACCTGAAGGAAAAGTATTTGGCCTGCTGGGAACCAATGGGGCCGGAAAAAGCACGCTTCTTAGAGTAATGGCTGGAATTCTTAAGGCTGACGCCGGGACGGTCAGGATCAATGGAGAGGTCGCTTATGAAAATCCCGGGGCAAAAGAACGATTCTTTTATCTGCCGGACGACCCTTACTACTTCCCTACAGCCACCATGGAGGATATGGCCAGATTCTATAAGAAGCAGTATTCCGCCATGGACCGAAACGGCGTGCGTTATATGGCGGATCGGCTGGAACTGGATATCCGGCGGCCGATCCGTACATTTTCCAAGGGAATGAAGAGGCAGGCGTTTCTGATTATGGCCTTATGCGCCAATACAGACTACCTGCTGTGCGACGAGGTATTTGACGGATTGGATCCGGTGGTGACGGAGGCGATGAAGAACCTGTTTGGAAATGAAATCCATGAGCGCGCTCTTACTGTTGTGGTGGCAGCCCACAAATTACAGGATCTGGAGGACTTCTGCAATGAGATTGGAATCCTGCACAAAGGAGGCCTTTTGCTGGCCGGGGATATGAGGGAGAAGGCAGGAACGATGACTAAGATTCAGTGCGTGTTCGAGCAGGATGAGCCGCTGATGGCGGAGCATCCGTCGATTGTGCGCTGCCATCGTGACGGCTACTTTACTACGGTGATCGTCAGAGGAAAGAAAGAGGAGGCCCTGGAGAATATCCGGCAGAGGAATCCCATCTTCTGCAGGGAGGTGCCGATGTTGCTGGAAGAGATATTTATGGCAGAGATGGAGGAAAATGGTTATGACATCCGCAAAGTATTACAGTAATTGGCTGAAGGAAGCAGGGCGGGGGCATATCAGCGCGATTCTTGCCTGGGGAGGATTTGCGCTGTATCTGATATTCAAAGTCATGTCGCTTTCTGTAGATACGGACTTTTCATTTTTTGGAATTGGAAGCGCGGAACTTTCTTATCTGTGTATGGGACTTGGTATTTTATTGGCGTTTTCAGAATTCAACTACCTGTTCCAGGCGAAGAAGCAGGACTTCTACTATAGTCTTCCGGTAAAGAGAAACACGATATTCTGGACGCGTTATTTCCATGGGCTGCTGCATTTTGCCTTTCCGTTTCTTATCACCCAGGCGGTATGCGCCGTGTATCAGGCAGGCCGCGATACCATGTTCGCTCCTTATGCTAGTGTGTATACCGTGCGCAGCGTGATCGTTTTTTTTCTGGTCTTTCTGCTGTTCTACCATATGGGGCTGATGGCGGCTGCTGTATCGGGCAGAGTGGCTTTTGCGGTGGCGGTGCTGGCTGTTCTGCTGTTTTACTTCGAGATACTGGCTCAGTACGTCCTGCTTGGAATGTCCCAAGAGATCTTTCATACGTTTTACCGCATCCCGCTCTTGGAAGAGGCCGGCAGATTGCTGGTACCTGCAAGGCTTGCGGATACTTTGGCAGGAACGTTCCTGTATGAGAAGCGGGAGGTACTGGAGTACTTCCCAAATGGAGGGCAAATATGCGCCGCACTCGCATGGATATTGCTTCTGGGTGTAGCAATTCTGCTGGTATTGGGAAGAAGAAAGACGGAGATGACAGGAAGGGGCTTTGCGAGCCGGCTGGCGGAACGCGTGACAGAGTTCCTGCTATCTGTGCTTGCGGGCCTATGCGCCTGTACCCTGATCCTGAAGATCTTCCATATAATGGGGGAAGGAGGCTTAAAGGGCGTGCTGTGCCTGACGCTAGCCGGAGTTGTCGGCACGCTGGCAGTCCATCTTCTGGTGGAGGGGCTGGTAAGGGTTCCTCTAAGAAAGATAGCACGCAGGAAGGGACAGTTGGCGGCGGAATGCATTGCCGTATGCGTGGCGGCGCTTGCCTTTCTCGAAGGCCGGGATTCCTTCGATGGCTTCTACCCGCGGCCGGACCAGATAAAGGGACTTTCCATCTTCATGAATGGGGTGGATATTGACCAGGCCCAATATGAAGAGATTGAAGCGGGAAGGGATCATTATCTGATAGACAGCAGGCTTGCGCAGTATTCTTTGCACGAGAACGGAATGGAGGAGGGGCTTGCCTGGCTAAGAACGGTTTGCCGACAGGGAAAAGGCTCCGGCAGAGTTACGACGGCTACCGTATGCTATGAGATGAAAAGCGGGGCAATGAAATACCGGACCTACCCGGTGGATGAAGAGAGCCTGGATGCCTTTGCCGGCGTGTATGAGTGCGGTGAATACAAAGAGAAGGCCTACCCGCTGACTGAGATTAAGGAGGCGGAACAGGAAAGACTGGTCTGGTCGGACGGAGTGCTTGAACAGACGCTTCGGCTGACCGCCCAGGAGAAAAAAGACTTTCTGGCTGCGTATAAGGCGGATGTTGATAGCCTGAAACTTGCGGAACTGAAGGAGTCGCTTCCGGTCGGCTACATAGAATTGGAATCAGAAGTCAGCGCTAAAGATATGAGGGCCGCCATCTATCCATTCTTTGGCCGGACCTGTAATTTTCTAAAGGAGCATGGGGCAGACGTGGGGAAACAGATAGAAGATTATAAGATCGTAGGGTTGAAGGTTAAGAATATGCCATCCGGCACCGGGAAGAGAACCGGGAATACAGGCATCAGGTTCTACCAGGAGGAAGAGGACCTGGAAGCGTGGCGAGGGAAACTGGTTCCGGAAGACCTGGCGATCCAGCCGATCCTGCATCCTGTCGATGGACGGACGTATGCCGAAGCTGAAATTAAAGATGAGGATACCAGTTCCGTGACCATTACCCAGTGCTATGGAAAGGCGAAGTGACATGGCTATATTCCAATTGCGGTTATCGGCCCGGCGTAGTACACTAATAGGGAGTATAGCGGAATACCCGGGATATAATGAAGAGTGGAAAGGGATGCCAGATGGAGAACAAGAAAGCAGTTGGGACAGGGATGCCTGAAATAGTGGTGATAGGAGCGGCAATTATGGACGTGCTTGCGAGGCCGGCGGACGAAGCAGTGTTTCGTACGGGCTCAAGTCCCATGGAGGATATATGCATGTCTACCGGGGGAGACGCATTGAACGAGGCTGTGATCTTGGCCAGAATGGGGAAAAAGGTCCGTCTGGAGACGGTACTTGGGGATGACCATGCAGGCCGGATGATCCGGGAGATGTGCATAGAAGAGGGGATCGCGGTAGAGCCCCGGCAGATACGCCCTGAGATGCCTACGGGAATCAACGTGGTCCTGATCAAGGAAGACGGGGAACGCAGTTTCCTCACCAATGCCAATGGAAGCCTCAGAAGGCTTAAAATAGAAGATGTCAGGATGCCATTCCCGGAAGGGGCAAAGATTCTTAGCTTTGCCAGCATCTTTGTGTTTCCTGAGATTGACTGCAGGGGCCTTAAGAAGATATTTGCCCAGGCAAAGAGCCAGGGGATGACGGTGTGCGCGGATATGACCAAGAGGAAACTCGGCGAGACGGTGGAGGATATCAAAGAGGCGCTGGAATGTGTAGATTACATTCTGCCAAATGAGGAGGAGGCATGCCTGGTGACCGGGAAGGACACGGCCGAAGAAGCGGCAGAGCGCCTGCTTGAGGCAGGCGTGAAGAATGTCGTCATCAAATGCGGGGCCAGAGGATGCCTGGTAAGGAACAGAAGGGAATGCTACAGAGTGTTGGCAAAGCCGGGGGTTAGATGCATCGATACCACCGGGGCCGGAGACAGTTTTGCCGCAGGGTTTATCTACGCATTATCGAAAGGCAGGACGCTGCGGGAATGCGCCGAATACGCAAATGCATGCGGGGCCAGGGCGGTCCAGGTATTGGGAGCGACCGGGTGGATACAGGCTGGCGCTTCAGATAAACCCTGTGAAAATGGAGGATAAGCAGACATGGAGTATTCACATGAGTTCATCATGCCCAATGACGACATTCCATTTAAGATGTTCGTATTCGAAGGCAAGGACGGCAACTACGTCAGGGAGAAGCACTGGCATCGGTCGGTAGAGATATTTGCGCTGTTCGAGGGAGAATTAAGATTCTTCCTGAATGAGAAGGAATACCCGCTTAAGCCCGGGGAATTCATGCTGGTCAATTCCAATGAGATTCATTCCATCCAATCCCCAAAGGCCAACCGGACCATTGTGCTTCAGATACCGCTTGTCACGTTCGAAAATTACTATACGGAGGAACGTTTCATCTATTTCTCCCATAGTTCCAGACTTCAGGACGAGGAAGTGATGCGCCTCATCGAAGATATGTATGAAACATATGCCCGCCGGGACTGCGGCTATGAATTGAAAGTTCTGGGCCAGTTCTACCTGCTGGTGTATCTTCTGGTGACCAAATACCGTGAGATGGAGGTCAGCATGGATCTGGTGCGCCAGAATAAGAAGTTGAATAAGCTCTCCGCTATCACGGCATACATGGAGGATCACTATACCAAAGACTTATCCCTGGAGAGCCTGGCGAAGATCTTCGGCTATTCGCCCACCTATCTGTCCAGGATGTTTCAGAAGTATGCCAGGACCAATTATAAAACCTATCTGGATCATATCAGGCTGGAATATGCATACAAGGATCTGGTGAACACATCGGATGCGATTGGCGAGATCGCCAGTAATAACGGATTTGCCAACAGCAAGGCTTTTGCGAAGGTATTCAAAAGAAAATATGGCATGCTGCCAAGCGAATATAGAAAGCGCCAGGCAGAGACTCAAGTGGTGACGTAACATTTTTCAAAAGTGTTACGTCACCACTTGGCATCTGCCCTGTCCCCTTTTGAATAAAAAGACAAGAATTTGCCATAAACAGGGTGAATAATTGGTCGTGACAGAAAAAATAAGTTGATATAATGACCTTATAATAAACGAAGGCAAAAGGAGGAAGAAAATATGGAGATTCGCAAGGTAACAGATCCGTCTTTTGGCGTATACGGAAAGGTGCTTAAAGGTTATGGCTTTGACCGGCTGCTGAAAGAGATGGGACACACGCCGGTACCGGATGACGGCGTCATCTATGTGGCGTCCGTGGAGGAACTGGAAGGACTGCCTGTGGCGGCGAAACTGAAAGAACGGGCATATGGAGGCCTGCCCATCCAGATCGGCTATTGCAATGGCAATAATAATAAGCTGAATGCGCTGGAGTACCATCGTTCCTCGGAGATAGACATTGCGGCCAGCGATCTGATTCTGCTTCTGGGACGGCAGCAGGATATAGAGGCGGATTACACCTATGATACGGAAAGGGCAGAGGCATATTATGTTAAGGCCGGGACGGCGGTGGAACTATATGCGACGACGCTTCACTATGCGCCTTGTACAGCACAGGGAAATGGGTTTAGATGCGTCATCGTACTGCCGAAAGAAACCAATACAGACCTGGACTTTAAGCCTGGAAAGGATGGAGAGGATCGGCTTCTGGCGGCCAGGAACAAATGGCTGATCGCCCATAAGGAGGCCGCGATCGAAGGTGCTTTCTGCGGGTTAAAAGGAGAAAATATTACACTATAATTACTTGACGAAATAGGAGAAGGAGGTACAATGATTATGAGTAACATGCCAGAAGTGAAGATCGCAGTGGTGGCTGTCAGCCGCGACTGCTTCCCGGAGAGTCTGTCCGTGACGAGAAGAGAGAATCTGATGAAGGCCTATCAAGAGAAATACGGGGAGGAAGGAATCTATGAATGTCCGATCTGTATTGTAGAGAGCGAGATCCATATGGTGCAGGCACTGGAGGACATACGGAAAGCCGGGTGCAATGCATTGGCGGTTTATCTTGGCAACTTCGGGCCGGAGATAGCGGAGACCCTGCTTGCAAAGCATTTTGACGGGCCAAAGATGTTCCTGGCGGCAGCGGAGGAGACGGGCGGCAGCTTGCTGGATGGCCGCGGAGATGCCTATTGCGGAATGCTCAATGCCAGCTATAACCTGAAACTGCGGAACATAAAGGCTTACATACCGGAATATCCGGTGGGGGACGCAGGAGAATGCGCGGATATGATTCATGAATTTCTGCCCATTGCCCGGGCTATCATAGGATTGAGCAATCTGAAGATCATCAGCTTCGGGCCAAGGCCTCTGAATTTCCTTGCTTGCAATGCCCCCATCAAGCAGCTGTATAACCTGGGGGTGGAGATCGAGGAGAATTCGGAACTGGATCTGTTCGAGGCCTTTCATAAGCATGACGGGGATGAGCGGATTCCCGGCGTTGTCAGGGAGATGGAAGAGGAACTGGGAGAGGGCAATAAGAAGCCGGAGATTCTTGCGAAACTGGCACAGTACGAGCTGACGCTGAAAGACTGGGTGGAAGAACATAAGGGATACCGCAAATACGTAGCGATCGCTGGCAAGTGCTGGCCAGCGTTTCAGACCCAGTTTGGCTTCGTGCCTTGTTATGTGAACAGCCGCCTGACTGCCCAGGGCATTCCGGTATCCTGCGAGGTGGATATCTACGGGGCGCTGAGCGAATTCATCGGAACTGTAGTGAGCGGCGATACGGTAACCCTGCTTGACATCAACAATTCCGTGCCCGAAGATATGTTTGAAGAGGATATCAAGGGCAGATTCGATTATACCAGACAGGATACGTTCATGGGATTCCACTGCGGCAATACGGCCTCGTCCAAACTGGCATTCTGTGAGATGAAGTATCAGAAGATCATGGCAAGGGCGCTTCCCCAGGAGGTGACGCAGGGAACTCTGGAAGGAGATATCATTCCGGGAGACATTACCTTCTTCCGGCTGCAAAGTACCGCGGATAGCCGTCTGAGGGCCTACATCGCCCACGGAGAGGTGCTGCCTGTCGCAACCCGCTCCTTTGGCGGCATTGGAGTATTTGCGATTCCCGAGATGGGAAGGTTCTACCGCCATGTATTGATCGAAGGCGGATATCCGCACCATGGCGCTGTTGCGTTCGGCCACCACGGAAAGACCTTGTTCGAGGTGTTCAAGTATATCGGCGTGCCGGTGGAAGAGATTGGCTATAATCAGCCTGCCGGCGTCAGATATCCGACGGAAAATCCCTGGCGATAAGACGGAAGGAAAGGCATAGAAAGTCGTATGTGCAAGATTATGAGTAGGAACAGAGTTAAAATGGAATACTAGGAGGAAAAAAGATGCTATATATAGGAGTAGATCTGGGAACTTCAGCGGTAAAACTGCTGCTGATGGATGAAGAAGGCAAAATACGCAATATCGTTTCCAAAGAATATCCCCTGTTCTTTCCGCACCCGGGCTGGTCGGAGCAGAGGCCGCAGGACTGGTTCGAACAGTCCATGGAAGGCATCCGGGAACTGACCGAGGAGTGTGACAAAGAAGAAGTCGCAGGCATCAGCTTCGGCGGACAGATGCATGGGCTGGTGGCGCTGGATAAGGATGACAATGTTATCCGCCCGGCCATACTGTGGAATGACGGACGGACAGGAGAAGAGACGGATTACCTGAATCGGGTGATCGGCAAGGAAAGATTGTCCGCTTATACGGCGAACATCGCATTTGCGGGATTTACCGCGCCGAAGATTCTCTGGATGAAGAAGCATGAGCCGGAGAATTTTGGGAAAATCAGCAAAATCATGCTTCCCAAGGATTATCTGGCCTACAAACTGTCCGGCTCTTTCTGCACGGATGTATCTGACGCGTCAGGGATGCTGCTGATGGATGTAAAGAACAGACGCTGGTCAGAGGAAATGCTGGATATCTGCGGCATTACAAAAGCGCAGCTGCCTGCGCTGCATGAAAGCTACGAAGTGGTGGGCACGCTAAGGCCCGGGATTGCCGAAGAATTGGGGCTGCCAAAGTCGGTAAAAGTAATCGCAGGCGCGGGGGACAATGCGGCGGCTGCAGTCGGAACCGGAACGGTAGGAGAGGGAAGATGCAATATTTCCCTTGGAACCTCGGGAACCATCTTCATTTCCAGCAAGAAGTTCGGCGTGGATGAGCATAACGCCCTGCATTCCTTTGCCCACGCGGACGGCAATTATCATCTGATGGGCTGTATGCTGAGCGCGGCCGCCTGCAACAAATGGTGGAGCGAGGAGATATTAAAGTCCAAGGACTTTGCCGCGGAGCAGTCCGGTATTACCAGGCTTGGCGAGAATCATGTATTTTATCTTCCGTACCTGATGGGTGAGCGTTCCCCGCATAATAACCCGGATGCCCGCGCCATGTTCATCGGAATGTCCATGGATACCACAAGGGAGGACATGACCCAGGCCGTGCTGGAAGGCGTCACATTCGGCCTTCGGGATTCCCTGGAAGTGGCAAGAAGCATTGGCATCCAGATCGAGCGCACGAAGATCTGCGGAGGCGGAGCCAAAAGCCCGCTGTGGAAGAAGATCATCGCAAATGTGATGAACATGAACGTAGATGTGATCGAGAGCGAGGAAGGACCGGCGCTTGGCGCGGCCATGCTGGCGGCAGTGGGCTGCAAAGCCTACCCGGATGTGGAGACGATCGCCAAAAAACTGGTAAAAGTAGTAGATACGGTAGAACCAGATTCGGAACTGGTGGCAAAATACGAGGAAAGGTATCAGAAGTTCCGGAGGATATATCCTACGGTGAAGGAATTATATTAAGAGAATTTTGGAGATGGAGGCGCCAATGCCTCGGAGAAATCCACGCCCCCTCCCCTCGGGCGGTTCGCCAATTCCCTCAATTCCCCCAAATTCCTAATTCCATTCCCCACTTCCTTATGATAAAATATAAAAGAATGTAGGTTTTGAGAGTGAAGAACAAGAGGAGGAAATAAAATGGAAAGTCGAAAAATCATCCAGATAGAGGACAAGGTTCCTTTCCGGCTGCTGGTTCCGTTAAGCATCCAGCATATGTTTGCCATGTTCGGGGCATCCGTGCTGGTGCCGTTCCTGTTTGGAATCAGCCCTGCCATCGTGCTGTTCATGAATGGCGTGGGGACATTGCTGTTTATCTTAATCACCAAGGGAAGGGCGCCGGCTTATCTGGGTTCCAGTTTTGCCTTTCTTGCGCCGGCGGGAATCGTTATCAGCGAGATGGGGTATCCGTATGCGCTGGGAGGATTCGTCGCTGTGGGATTCTGCGGCTGCGTCCTTGCGCTGATCATCTATAAATTCGGGTCAGACTGGATTGATGTGGTGCTGCCTCCGGCCGCTATGGGACCGGTGGTTGCGCTGATCGGGCTGGAACTGTCGGGGAGCGCAGCCGGCAATGCGGGACTGCTGGAGAAGACGGTAGACCCCAAGAACGTGATCGTATTCGTGGTGACGCTAGGAGTGGCGATCTTCGGAAACATCCTTTTCCGAGGCTTTCTTTCTGTGGTACCGATATTGATTGCGGTGATCGCAGGGTATATGGCTGCGCTTTGCTGCGGCATCGTTGATTTTACGGAAGTGTCAAAGGCGTCCATCTTTGCCATGCCGAATTTTCAGATGCCGAAGTTCAGCATGGAGGCCATCCTGATCATCCTTCCGGTACTGCTGGTGATTACATCGGAACACATTGGACACCAGGTAGTAACAAGCAAGATTGTAGGGCGTGATCTTTTGAAGAACCCGGGGCTTCACCGGTCTTTACTGGGGGACAACCTTTCTACCATGCTATCCGGATGCATCGGCTCCGTACCGACCACGACTTATGGCGAGAACATTGGCGTGATGGCTGTCACCAAGGTATATAGCGTAAGGGTGATCGCAGGCGCTGCCGTCCTTTCCATTATCTGTTCCTTCGTAGGGAAGCTTTCCACTTTGATCCAGACGATCCCGGGACCAGTCATCGGGGGCATATCCTTTCTCCTGTACGGTATGATTGGCGCATCCGGCATCCGTATCCTGGTGGATTCCAAGGTGGATTATGGACGTTCCAGGAACCTGACGCTGACAAGTGTGGTATTTGTAACCGGACTGTCTGGAATCTCGGTAAAGTTTGGAAATATTCAGCTGACAGGCATGGTGCTGGCCTGTGTGGTAGGAATGGCGCTGAGCCTGGTATTCTATATCCTTGACAAATTAAAATTAACGAATGACAGGGAAGAGGCATAAGATCTGGAGGAGTGTTATGAGCGAGAAGAAGTCGAAAGAGCAAGAGACAAAAGAAACCATGGTTGATACCATATGCCGAAATATACGCAGGGATATTATTGCCCATGAGTTAAGGCCAGGACAGAAGATCAATGTAAAAGAACTGGCGGCCAGGTATGGGACCAGCGAGACGCCGGTAAAGATAGCCTTAAACCGGCTTTTGTCCGAGCAGATCGTGGAGAATTTCCCCCGCCATGGAATGAAGATAAAGTCGATAGACGAGGAAGAGGCTAAGGAGATATTCAGCCTGAGGCTGATGATGGATCTTTATTATACCAAGGAGATCATTGAGGCCGTACATACGAACAATACGCTCAGGGAAGCGCTTGAGAATAATGTGAATGAGCATTATGAGATCATGAAGAAGTATGAGAATGAGAATACGGTAGAAAAATATATGGAGAATTATATCCATGATGCCAAATTCCATGAATTGTACCTGAAATGCTCGGGAAACAGGAAACTGGTAGAATTATACCATAGCGTGAATCCTTTCATATACAGCAATTATATTTTCCGGAAACAGTCTAAGGAGAAAGATTTTGCAGGAGTAGAAGAACACAGGAAGATTATCCAGGCAATCTTTGACGAGGATGAAGAGCGGCTCAGGGAATGCCTGAAAGAGCATATTAATAATGCGGTAAAGGCGATCAGCATGATTATTAAGATTGATAAGATGCTGTAATAGCAAATTACAAAACCGGCGGAAAACGCAAGAAGCAAATTGCGTTTTCCGCCGTTTTTTTGCTGCTGTTTGATAGAGTTATTGTAATATTGCACAAATTTTCTTGTCTAATTATAGGAAAATTGGTAGATTGACGCGATTGGCAATAAAATATATAATTACATACAGAAAAAATCTTTTTTAGAAAGAAAAAAATCTAAAGATTACGGAGAGAATTATGAAAGCATTAGTGTATGAAGGCGCCAAAAAGGCCGTGCTAGAGGAAGTGGAAGAGCCGAAGAAGAGGGAAGGCACGGTAAAACTGGATATAAAGTACTGTGGAATATGCGGATCTGACATTGGAATCTATCTTGGGACGCATCCCAGAGCCAAGGCGACGCTGGTTTTCGGGCATGAGTTTCTGGGGAGTGTGGCAGAAGACGGACAGAAGTTCAAGAAAGGCGACCGGGTAGTACCGTTTCCGCTGCTATCCTGCGGACAATGCAGAGCCTGCAGGACAGGGAACGAGCATGTATGCAATACCCTGGGACTGATCGGCATTGATAAGGACGGCGGCGTGTGCGAACGGATCTATGTGGATGAGAACGTGCTGTACAAGGTTCCAGACGGGATAAGCGATAAGGCGGCGACAGTCATCGAGCCTTTAGCGGTGATCGTAAGAGCGATCCACCAATCCGGCTTCAAGACGATGGACACCTGCGTCGTGATCGGAGCGGGTCCCATCGGCATGCTGACGGGAATCGTGCTGAAGTTTGCAGGCGCTTCCAAGGTATTTATCTCGGATGTGGCTGCAAAAAGACTGGATCAGGCAAGGGCGTTCGGCCTGATTCCGGTGAACCCGGTCAAGGAAGACCTGGAACAAGTCGTAAAAGACGCCACGGACGGGGAAGGATGCGATACCCTGTTCGAATGCAGCGGCGCGGCCGCAGCTGCCATGCAGATGACGGATATTACAAGGGTAAGCGGTAATATCTGCATCGTATCGGTACATAAGGCGCCTCATGAGGTCATGCTTCGGGATGTGAACTTCAAGGAGCAGCATATTGTAGGAACCAGGGTCTACACCAGAGAAGAATTCAAGGAGGCGGTGGAACTATCCGGGCTTCTGGAAGAACAGCTGGAACAGGTAGTAACCCATGTGGTTCCGCTAAAAGACAGCGAGAAGGTATTCGACATGATCGCGGATGAAGCGTGCGGCACGATCAAGGTGATCGTGGACTGCCAGGACAGATAGAAAGACGGAAGGAAGACAATGTTATGCGGATATTAGCCCTGGAGGCAAGTACGACATCGGCGAAAGCCATGCTCTACGACACGGAGAGCAGAACGTATGAAGAGAAGATAAAAGCATATGGGAAAATGTATGATGAGGAAGTGCTTCACGATGCAGACAAGGTGTTTGACTGCATGGCGAAGATTGGAAGAGCGCTGGCCGGGGGCAGGGAGATTTCCATTATTTCATTAAGCGGGACATGGCACAGCGTCCTGCTCTGCGACCGTAGGATGCGGCCGGCAACACCTGTCTATCCCTGGTCCTATACCGGTGCGGCCCCGCTTTGCGGCCGGCTTAGGGAAGATGCCGGTTTTGTAGAAGACTATTACCAGAAGACAGGCTGCATGGTGAATGCCACCTATCCATTTTTCAAACTTCTTTCTCTCAGGGAGCAAGGATACGATCTGAAAGACTACTATATCATGGGGCAGGGAACCTATAACACCTACCGGCTGACCGGAGAGCGGGTGGCCTCTCGATGCATGATATCCGGGACAGGGCTTATGAATATACATACCAGGGAATACGATGATGAGATTCTTAAGATGGCGGGAATCGCCAGAAGCCAGCTGTCCCGGCTTACAGAAAGCAATCATACGCAGCCATTATCCGAAGAAGGAGCGAGGATTCTGGGGCTACGCCCGGGGATTCCGGTGATTGTGGCCAATTCTGACGGAGGCCTGAACCAGATCGGCGTTGGCGCGATTAAGGAAAATGTGATGACCTTCTCCGTGGGAACCAGCGGAGCCATGCGGATCAGTACCGCCAAGCCGATGATTCCCAAATCGCCATCCACCTGGTGCTACCTGTCGCCTAAGGGCTGGCTTAGCGGGGCCGCAACGGCAGGGTGCTGCAACTGTATTGACTGGTTTGTGGAACACGTGGCGGCTGGCAAGCCGGACTATAGCCAGCTGGAGCAAGGGGAAGACGAGATTCTGGATACGCCCATATTCCTTCCGTTCCTCTTTGGGGAGCGATGTCCCGGATGGAATGACAAAAGAGGCGGCGGATTTGCCGGACTTAAGGCCGGCCATGACATTAAGGATATGTACAGGGGCGTACAGCAGGGAATCTTATTTAATCTCTATCATTGCTACAGGCTTCTTACGGAAGTGGCAGGGGAGCCTGAGAAGATAAAACTATCAGGGGGGATTCTCCATTCCAGGGTATGGACGCAGATGTGCGCCGATATCTTTGGAAAAGAGATGGAGATAGATCAATCCAAGCAAAGTTCCCTGATGGGCGCGGTCATACTGGCACGGGAAATCATAGGGGATCTTAAGGATATTTCCGACTATGAGCCGAGCGTAAAGGCTACCGTGAGGCCGGATATGGCAAGGAATGAACGGTATAGGAAGCAGTTTGAGAGGTATTTGCAGATGTATACAAGCATGGAGCAAGAATAGGAGGAAGAAAATGGAGAAGAAAAAAATCATCGCCTCGGCGGCGGTTGTGGCTGCAATAGTATTGGGCGCGACGTTCACTGCGGTTGGGGGAAAATTCAAGCAGGAAGAAAAGGTCAATCTTATCCTGTCCAATGTTACATCCTCTTCCGCAAAAGAGGCGGGACTGAAGTTTAAAGAGTTGGTAGAGGAATATTCCGACGGAACGGTAACCGTGGATGTATTCCAGGATAACCAGTTGGGGGATGACAAGACCTCGGTGGAAGGAGTGCAGGTAGGCGACATTGATATTGCAGTGTCATCGACCAGTTCGCTTTCTACAATGTATAAGGATTATTACCTGTTTGATACGCCATACCTGTTCCTGAATTCCGACGAAGTCTATGATATCGGCTTTGGAGGAGAGGCAGGAGAGAAGATCATGGAAGGCGTGGAAGACGTAGGACTGCGCGGAATGGCAATGTGGGAGAATGGATTCCGCAATTATACCAATGACAAGATTCCCGTAAGCAAGCCAGAAGATGTAAAAGGGCAGAAGATCCGCACCATGGAAAATGACATCCATCTGAAGGCATGGTCCGCGATCGGAGCCAATCCGACGCCCATGGCCTTCTCTGAACTGTTTACAGCAATGCAGCAGGGAACCGTAGACGGAGAAGAGAACCCGATCGGTATTATCCAGAGCAACCGGTTCTACGAAGTACAGAAATATATCTCCCTGACGCAGCATGTATATACTCCGTACTGCGTGGTCATGAACCCAAGGAAATATGATTCCCTGACAGACCAGCAGAAAAAGGCGGTGGATAAAGCGATGAAAGAAGCCACCGAGTATCAGATCAAGCTCTCTCAGGAAGACGAGAAGAAAGCGCTAAAGGATATGGAAGAATACGGCTGCGAGATCATTACGCTGTCGGATGAGGAGAAGCAGGCTTTCCAGAAGATCGTAGAAGAAAATGAGATATTTGATTTCGCGAAAAGCAAGATGACTCATCCAGAGTACTTTGATGAGATGCAGACAGAATTAGAAGAATATAGGGGGAACGCAGAATGAAAAAATTAATTCACTGGCTGGATGAATACCTGGAGATTTCTCTGTGCGTGGCATTGATGTCAGTCATGACGGTTGTAATATTCGTGCAGGTTGTAATGCGATATGTTTTCCATAATTCTCTGACCTGGTCGGAAGAATTTGCAAGATACTGCTTTATCTGGCTGATCTATCTTGGGATCAGCTATGGATGCAAGATTATGAAGCACATCAAAATTGATGCCGCCTTAAAACTGTTTCCGGAAAAGATGCGGCCATATGTAGTGATATTCGGGGATCTGTGCGTGCTGGCATTTGCCGTGTATATCTTGATCACCGGATGGGAGCTGACCATGTTCCAGGCGCAGCTTGGAAAGACGTCGCCCGCGCTTGGACTGCCGCTTCAGTTTGTGAACGCGGCACCGGTGGCAGGATTCTTCCTGGCGGCGATCAGGCAGATACAGACCATATTCTACAGGGTCGGGCAATTAGGAAAGGATGGTGAGTAAGGATGGTATGTGCAGTACTTTTTATCGTGTTAATCATTGCGCTGGTGGTGAATGTCCCTGTGGGAATTGCCATCGGAGTATCTTCCCTGGCAGCGGTGCTGGCAGACGGAAGATTAAGTTCCACCTATATCGTGCAGCAGTTGGTGACCAGCGCAGATTCATTTCCGCTGATGGCAATTCCTCTGTTTATTCTGGCAGGCGAGCTGATGAGCGCCGGAGGAGTATCTAAGAGAATATTGAATGTCTGCAATGTGTTCTTTGGAAGGATCACGGGCGGCCTTGCCATCGTAACCGTGATCGTATGCATGTTCTTTGCGGCGGTGTCCGGCTCCGGGCCGGCAACCGTAGCCGCGGTAGGCTCCATGGTAGTGCCGACGATGCTTGAAAAAGGATACAGCAAGAGTTTCACGCTGGCGCTGATTGCAACGGCGGGAAGCATTGGCGTCGTAATACCGCCCAGTATTCCGATGGTCATCTACGGCGTGTCTACCAGCACGTCTATCAGCGGCATGTTTATGGCAGGCTTCCTGCCGGGCATCCTGATAGGAATCGGCCTGATCATCTGCTGCTACTTTTACTGCAAGAAGCAAGGATGGAAGGGAGATGACCGCCGCTATACGGTCAAGGAGAAACTGGCGGCAGTCTGGGATGCCAAATGGGCGCTGATCAATCCGGTCATCATCCTGGGAGGAATCTATGCAGGAATCTTCACGCCCACGGAGGCAGCGGCAGTTGCGGCGGTATACGCGTTTATATGCGGCACATTCATCCATAGGGAACTGAATATTAAGAATATCTTTGATCCGATCGCCGCATCCTGCTCTACCACCGGAACGACCATGGTAATTATCGGATGTGCCACGGCATTTACGAAGATTCTGACCATCCAGCGGATTCCGGACATGATCACAAAGGGAATCAGCGGACTGACCACCAACTATGTGCTGATCCTGCTGCTGATCAACCTGCTGCTTCTGATTGTGGGCTGCTTCATGGATACCACGCCGGCGATGATGGTACTGTCGCCAATCCTGCTTCCGATCGCGCTTAGCATCGGAATGAACCCGATCCACTTCGGAGTCATCATGGTTGTGAACCTTGCGATCGGATTCATCACGCCGCCTCTGGGAATCAACCTGTTCGTGGCGGCCAGAGTCGGGCGGGAGCCGCTTGAGACGGTTACCAGCGGCATTATGAGATTCATGGTAGTCATGCTGATCTGCCTGATGCTGATCACGTTTATACCGGCGATATCAATGCTGATACCGAATGCGTTTATGTAACTTATAGAGTAACAGAGTAAGAAGGAGAGAATGAACATGGATGTAATGAAAAAAGTAGAGGAATTAAAGATCGTACCTGTTGTGAAGCTGGACCGGGCAGAGGATGCCAGGCCGCTGGCTGAGGCGCTGTGTGCCGGAGGGCTACCGGTAGCGGAAGTTACGTTCAGGACGGACGCCGCCGAGGAATCCATCCGGATTATGAGGAAGGAATTCCCGGAGATGCTGGTAGGGGCAGGGACGGTTACGAATCTTGACCAGGCTGCGCGCGCAGTGGAGGCGGGAGCCCAGTTCATAGTCTCTCCCGGAATGAGCAGGACGGTGGTCGAATACGCCCTGGAGAAAGGCATTGCGGTATTTCCCGGTACCTGCACCCCGACGGAAGTCATGATGGCCATGGAATACCAGCTTCCGGTGGTGAAGTTCTTCCCGGCGAAGCGGTATGGAGGCCTTGGCACGATCAAAGCGCTTGCGGCGCCGTTCCCGTCCATGCGCTTTATGCCTACCGGAGGAATCAATGCGGACAATATTAAGGAGTATCTTGGATTTGACAAGATTGTGGCATGCGGAGGCAGCTGGATGGTAAAAGACGCCTACATCAATGCCGGGGAATTTGACAAGATCAGGGAATTAACCGAAGAGGCAGTAAAACTTGTAAAATAAGCAGAAAAGAGGAAGAACAATTATGAAGAATTATACGGATCTGACAGGCAAGAAGGCAATCGTTACAGGGGCGGCCCAGGGCTTAAGCCTTGGCATGGCAGAAGGGCTGATGGAGGCAGGAGCTAAGGTCTGCATCATCGACGTCAATCCGAAGGCGGAAGAAGTCGCAAAGGAGAAATGCGCCCAGGGCTATGCCTGCCACGCGGTGATTGCCAATCTCACAGAGGAAGAGGACAGGAAGGTAAAATTCAGTCAGGCTGTAGAAATGCTGGGAGGCCGCCTGGATATCCTGGTAAACGGAGCGGGCGTGCAGCGCAGGCACAAGAGCGAGGAATTCCCCAAGGAGGACTGGGACTTTGTAATGAACGTGAACCTGAACGCAGTATTCTACATGTGCCAGCTGGCAGCTAAGCAGTTCATGGCACAGAACAGCAAGGGAAAGATCATCAATATCGCGTCCATGCTGTCCTTCTTCGGCGGCTATACAGTGCCTGCCTATGCGGCTTCCAAGGGCGCTGTGGCTCAGCTGACGAAAGCATTCTGCAACGAGTGGGCGGAAAAAGGGATCAACGTCAATGCCCTGGCGCCGGGATATATGGCGACCGAGATGAATACGGCGCTGATGGATCCTGCCAACCCAAGATACCAAGCGATTACAGAGCGAATTCCCGCTAAGAAATGGGGAACCGGGGATGATATGAAAGGACCATGCGTATTCCTGGCTTCTGAGGCATCCGATTATTTGAATGGCGCCATCATTCCTGTAGACGGCGGATACCTGGTCAGATAAGGAGAAGAGGATAATGCAGTGTGAGATAGGCGTATATGGGCTGGGCGTCATGGGGGCTGGCATAGCGAAAAATATGTTGGTTCATGGATTCAAAACCGCGGTATACAGCGTGTCCCAAGAAGAGCGCAAGAGGTTCGAGACGGACGGTTATGTGGAAACATGCAAGGTATGCGGGACGGAGGAGGAACTGATTCAGTCCCTTGCCCGGCCAAGAAAGATATTTCTGATGATCACCGCCGGAGGCCCGGTGGATGCCGTGCTCTCTTCGCTGGTTCCGGCGCTTGAGCCTGGGGATGTGATCTTTGATGGAGGCAATTCCTATTATAAGGACACGGACATACGGTGCCACGCCTTGGAAGAGAAGGGGATTCGCTATGTGGGATGCGGCATATCAGGAGGAAGGCTTGGCGCATTGTACGGCCCCAGCATTATGCCCGGTGGAAGTTATGAAGGCTACCGGGCAGGAGAGAAGATTCTGACGGCAATCGCGGCAAAGGCCGATGGAAAGCCTTGCTGCGCCTATGTCGGCCAGGGGGGAAGCGGCCATTATGTGAAGATGGTACATAACGGAATCGAGTACTCCATCCTGGAACTGATTGCGGAGGCCTACATGCTTATGCGAAGCGGTCTTTCCATGACCCACGAAGATGTCCTTGCAGTATTCAAAGGCTGGCAGCGGACGCGGCTGGAGTCTTACCTGATCGACATCAGCGTTCAGGTGATGGAACAATACGAAGAGGACGGCGTGCCGCTAATTGACAGGATCCTGGATGTAGCGGAACAGAAAGGCACCGGGAAGTGGACGCTTTGCGAGGCCATAGAAAGAGGCGTATATACGCCGGGCATCTATGAGTCCGTCCTCGCGCGCAGTTTTTCGGCAAAGAAGGAAGAGCGCCTTGCCGGCGCGGCTATCCTGAATGCGTCAGCCAGGAAGATGGAACTTAATCAAGCAGAAGAGACGTTAGGAGACGCGCTTCTTCTCGCCATAGCGCTGTCATATAGCCAGGGGATGGAATTGATACGCAAGGCATCCGATGACAATGGCTGGGAAATCAATCTGGCCACCCTCGCAGATCTTTGGAAGGCAGGGTGCATCATCCGAAGCAGCCTGCTGGGAGATATCAAAGAAGCGGCAATGGAAACGGCCGCGCCTCTTATCTTATCTGAGGCATTTGAAAGCCTGCGGAAGCTGGAGCCATCGCTTCGAAATGTAGTGGTGAAGGCGGAAGCCGCAGGATTGGCTCCGACAGGGCTTGCGGCCGCGCTTCATTATTATGATTATTACCGTATGAAGGATATGCCCGTCAGATTCGTCCAGGCGCTGCGGGACTGTTTCGGCGCCCACACGTATATGCGGAAGGATAAGGAAGGGCACTTCCATACAGATTGGCAGACAATAGGCAAGTAATAGCGGAGGAAGAATATGGGCAAGTATAAAGTAATTGTAACAGCAAGGTCGTTCGCAAAGGCGGACGATCAGGCGTTGAGGCTTTTAGAGGAACATGACTGCGATGTCGTGAGGCTTGTGGCAGGAGTTGCCACATTTGACGAGCAGATAAAAGAAGAAATCGCGGCGGCAGATGCGGTGATCGCGGGACTGGATGAGTATTCCAAGGAATTGATCGACTTGGCCGGGAAACTGAAGGTCATCTCCCGTTACGGGGTAGGATATGACAAGGTAGATGTAGAGGCGGCAGACAGGAAAGGGATCCTGGTTACCATTACACCGGGAGCCAACGGAGACTCTGTGGCAGACCTGGCGGTGACTTTGATGCTGGACGCGGCCCGCAATGTGGCGGCTATGGACGCGGCTATGAAGGGCAGAGCCCAGGCGCGCCCCCAGGGAGTCGAGATGTGGCAGAAGACCTTGGGCGTGATCGGAACCGGAAGGATTGGCCAAGGGGTGGCCAGAAGGTGCAAGGGATTCGATATGAAGATTCTCTGTTATGATATCTACGAGAATGAAGCATTTAAGAAAGAATGCAATGCCAAGTACGTGGATCTTTCTACCTTGCTTAAGGAATCCGATTTCATAACCATCCATTCTCCACTGACGCCGGAGACAAAAGATATGATCGGCGCCAGGGAATTTGACATGATGAAGAATGACGCGGTGATCGTCAATACGGCCCGGGGCGGGATCATCAATGAAGAGGCATTGTACGAAGCGCTGAAGTCCGGCAGCATCCGGGGAGCGGGACTGGATGCGACGGTAGATGAGCCGCCATATGACAGTCCCCTTATGACGCTTCCGAACTGCATTCTTACGCCCCACGCAGGAGCGGCAACGAAAGAAGCCAGCAGCAAGATGAGCCTGATGGCAGCGCAGAACGTGGTTGACGTGCTGACAACAGGAGACTGTAAATATAAAGTGAATCCATAATTTTATGAGGAGCCCTACTGGTATCAGGAAGAGCCTCATAACAAGTTCCGGGAACTGCCTCCAAAAGAGAAGCGGTGGCCCCGGTAGCCATTTATACCGAGGCAGCCAGATCAACCAGTACCTCTTCCACAGAGTCCGTCACATAGGTAGAGTAGTAGGAGATGCCCGGCGCGCCCCCGGACATAGCATAACTGATGCCTGCAAACTGAAGCATCTCGGTGTCGTTATACTGATCGCCGAAAGCAATGATTTCCTCCGGCTTGATATGCATGTACTCTGCCAGATCTTTTAAGGCAGTGCCTTTGTTGGCGTTAGGAGCGATAAAGTCTACCCAAAGATTGCCGGAAGTGACCACCTTGATCTCTCCGTCAAACCGTTCCTTGAAGTAAGGCATAAGATTCTTGGTGCCCTCGAAGTCACAGACGGCAACCTTCAAAAAGGGCTCCGTTATACTGCTTAGATCATCGACGATTCCCATATCGTTGTGCATATCATTGATCAGATAATCAAGAAATGCCTTGTCGGCAGAATCCGTGTAGCATTTGGACTCGCAGGACAGGAGACAATGGCAGTCGCCATATTCTTTCGCAGCCTGGAAAATCTCAAGTCCCAGTTCTCTTTGGATCAATCCTTTTGAAAGGACGGTTCCGTCTTCGGATATGCATAAGGACCCATTCTCGGTGATATAAGAGATCTGATCCCTGACGGGAGCAAAGAGATTCTTAATGCTGTGAAGCTGCCTTCCGCTCGCGGCGGCAAAATGGATGCCCTTTTCCTTTAACTTTAGAATCAGACCGCAGACTTCCGGGGGAAGTTCCTGGGCCCCGTTCTTAAGCAGGGTACCGTCCAGATCGCTTGCGATTAATTTGATCATATAGATTCTCCTTCAAATTAGATGTTGGCGTGTTGCTAATTTAACACTTTCACATTATAATATAAAAAGATAACAAATGGAAGAGAGGGTACAGCAATGAAGATAGGAATCGGTAATGACCATGCCGCAGTGGAGATGAAGTTTGAGATAGCAGATTATCTGAAGGAACTGGGCTATGAAGTTGTAAATTACGGTACGGATAAGAAGGAAAGCTGCAACTATCCGGAATACGGTGAGGCGGTTGCCAGGGCAGTGGCGTCGAAGGAAGTAGATCTGGGCATCCTGATCTGCGGAACCGGAGTGGGGATCTCTCTGGCGGCCAACAAGGTGAAGGGCATCCGTGCGGCTGTATGTTCCGAGCCGGCAACGGCAAGGCTCTCCAGACAGCACAATAATACGAATATCCTGGCGTTTGGAGCCCGCATCGTAGGGATGGAACTGGCGAAGGATATTGTGAAGGCATGGCTGGATGCAGAGTTTGAGGGCGGACGCCATCAGACGAGGGTAGACATGATTATGGAGATTGAAGATAAGTAATTGCTTTGTATGTAGGTGAAGTGTTTTATCCCCAATTAGGTGTAAAACTCTGCTCGATGGCGGGCGGCGGCGTACAAAAAATCTATATGGTGTTTTTAAGAGAACCGTCCCGGCGGGGCAGGTCAGGCAGTGACCTGTTCCACCTCCGGG